>Ga0257125_1001781_pt1 | contig 20227 bp, 20 predicted proteins | sample SI106_200metaG_FD_190183 | JGI IMG/M metagenome (GOLD analysis project Ga0257125, IMG submission 190183) | Marine microbial communities from Saanich Inlet, British Columbia, Canada - SI106_200 | ecosystem: Environmental > Aquatic > Marine > Inlet | place: Canada: British Columbia | collected...
TGCCAGTATTAGGACCAAGACGATGCTGGTGCTGATTACCAGCACTTCATGGGTGTGGAGCAGGAAGCCCAGCCAGAAAACCAGCAGTGCGGCAAATTCAGTGGTGAGCCCTAGGCTTTGTATCGCATGTCGGTAATAACCCAACCAGAGAAAGGCACTCAGCGCACCAAAGGTGGCCAGGATGAAGGTCCTCTCTGCCAGCAGCCCACCAACGGCCCCTAGCAGGGCAATAATGGTGAAGGTCCTTACACCAGCGGCTCTTTTCTCGTCTGGGTCTCGATCCCTGTAGCGTTCAATCCCGACCAGCATCCCGATGGCCAGGGCTTCTGCCAGGATTTTGCATGTTTTGCTGTCCAGCGTTAGTAAATCCATAGTTACCTCGCTCCTACCGCATCGGTAGAGTCGGCCTATCTCTCCATGCCGATGGCGAACATGCACTCCAGGTCGTGGCGGGAGTAGACGCGGAAGGCTATCAATGTCTCCGACTTGATAATTCCCTCAACGCACCGTATCTGCTCGGTCACCAGTTTTTCCATGCTGTCGTTGTCCTCGACCCTGACCACGATGACCAGGTCGAACCGACCGCTGACCGAATACACTTCGGTGATTCCATCCAGATCAACTAATTCCTCAGCTACGGCGTGGACTTGGTCCCTCTTGACCTTCAACAGAACGAGTGCGGTTCCCATGGGGTGGCTCTCCTTGATGATGGATGGTCTGTGTTACGAAACCTTTGTCAAAAACCTTCCAGCCAGTATCTCGCAAGGGATATGCCAGCCTTGGGCAAGTCAGGTGTCTTCCATAAAAAAATGGCGAAACCCACCGACGAGAGACCATCGCGATCTCCCTGTAGATATTGGCGCTTAACCAGAACCATGATCTGCTCAGATAAACCGTACTCAATCCGGAAATACCGATCTCAACTGGCTCAATTCGCGTTTATTCTACCTGCATCGAAAGATAATTCTATCATATATAGTAGATTATGTCGTATTTGACGCTTCCGGACTGTTTTATTTAGTAGAAAAAGACCTTCAGGGCTTAGAAATAGCTGATTTTGCCCGGTCTTTCTTCTCGGTACGGAATTTGTTATAAGCAAAACAGGAAGTGGAAAGCAGATCGAAGATTTTCACCTAAGGGAGAGGGAATAGTCCAATGACTCTAAAGGCCAAGTTTACCCTGGGTATTATCGGGGTTTTTGCTCTTCTGGCTGGGGGGATATCCATAGCTACCGTCGTCTGGGTGAACAACACTAACCTGAAACAGGCGACCAACCGAGTCGAACGAAACATCAACTCGGCCTGGTTGATCTATGACGACCATCTGAGAATGATCCGCCGTCTCACGGAATTTCTGGCGCGGGAAGTATCTGCCGGGGGAGAAGCACTCACTCGCCAGAAGGACAACCTGGAGGCTTACAGGGAGAAATTCGACCTCAACATACTCACATTGCTGGATGCGCGGGGAAGAGTGGTGCTGAGGACCCATCCCCCATATCGTCGCAGCGATAGGCTTGCCGAAGATGTGCTGGTGGGCAAAGTCCTGGCGACTGGTGAGTCAGTCTCGGGAACCATCCTGCTGGCCCCGGATCGGCTGCAGGTGGAGGGTTTGGATCTGGACGAGCTATGCGAAAAATGCGGCAGCGGGTCCCCCGGTATGTTCATGGGCGCTGCCGTGCCGATCATTTCGGAAGGCAGGTTGCTAGGTATTCTGGAGGCCGGCGTTTTACTCAACGGATCGACCCGGAAGGTCGACAGGATTCGGGACCTGGTCTTCGAGAACGAATCCTACGAAGGAAAGCCCGTGGGCACGGCAACCATTTTCATGAAGGACCTGAGAATCTCCACCAACGTGGCCGACAGTCTGGGACAGCGGGCCATCGGCACCCGGGTATCCAGAGAGGTGGCTGACCGCGTTCTGGCCAAGGGCTTATCGTGGACGGGGCGGGCCTGGGTCGTCGATGCCTGGTATCTCTCCCAGTACGATCCCATCAGGGATCCGGACGGCCATATTATCGGCATGCTCTATGTCGGTGAATTGGAGCAGAAGTATCTGGATCTGCGCACCGATGCCATCATACTGTATCTGTCCGTGATCGGCGTCGGCGTGACCCTGGCGTTTCTCGTTTTCTTCCTGATCGGCAAGAAGAGCATCTTGAACCCGGTCGAAGCCCTCTCCATTGCGACGAAAAAACTCGCAGAAGGGGATCTGAGTTATCGCCTGGAGGTCGAGACAAACGATGAGGTAGGAGAACTCTCCACCTCCTTTAACCGGATGGGCGATCAACTGGAACGACAGCGAGATGAAATTCGGGACAAACAGCAGGCCCTGGAGAAAACCAATGAAGAACTCAGAACTACGAACAGGAATTACATGGATATGCTGGGGTTTGTCTCACACGAACTCAGAAATCCGCTGTCCTCGTCGATCATGCGGCTCAGCACATTGACGGATGGCTATCTTGGCGCGTTGAACGAACGGCAGAAAGAAGTCGTAGAAGCGGTCGACCGGAACCTCCACTACTTCCTGGATATGATCAAAAACTACCTCGATCTCTCTCGCCTGGAGAAAGGGGAACTGGAGGTGCAGGAAACAACGGTCAGCCTCTATGCTGACGTTATCGCTCCCATGCTCGATGGCCTCGAAGGAGAGCGGCAAGAAAAGGGAATAAAGGTGGAAAACGGCGTGCCCGAAGATATGGAGATTGACGCCGATAGAGACCTGCTGCGCATCGTATACGACAACCTCCTGGCCAATGCACTCAAATATGGAAGACTCGGAGGACGGATCGTGCTCGATGCGCGGCAAACCGAAGCAGAGACGCGCATGAGCATCTACAATGAAGGGGCGGGGATCCCTCAGGAGAAGATGGCTCTGTTGTTCCAGAAATTCAGCCGCATTCCCCATCCTGCACACCAAGGGGAAAAGGGAACAGGCCTTGGGCTCTACATCTGCAAAGAGATCATCGAAAAGCACGGGGGTAATATCTGGGCAGAATCCGAAGAAGGGCAATGGGCCCAGTTTATTTTCACATTGCCCAGAGAACCCAATCGCGCCGTTGGGTCGGCATGATTAAAGAGAAGACTTGCTTGGTTTAGATCGTCAGAAATAGCAGGTCTTTTGAAACTGAATCAAATGGGCGCATCATTGGCAGAGGTTAAATTCGATTTGCTGGTTCTTTCAGGTCTGGCGTTAGCCTATTTCTTATGAGCCTGTTTGTCGATAAATCGCATCACTCGGCAGTTCGCCGGGGAAAAGGCGGGATAGAGGGGATTCCGATCGAACAGAAAGATCGATTGGGAGTAGTTAATTCTATCGAGGCTTTCGACCGAAAGATATCCCCAGCTTCCTCATTCTGGCTCTGAGTGTGCTGGCATTGATACCCAGCAGTTGAGCGGCCCCCTCCTTGCCCTGAACACGTCCCTCAGCCAGGGACAAGGCGTGGCGAATGTGGTCCGAGGTGACCCGGTCGAGAGAGGGGAAGTCATCGTCCTTTCCTGCAGCTTCTGCTGCTCCTTCGGCCATTGGTCGCGATCCTATATGCGGAAACGTCAGATATTTCCCCCGGCTGAGAATAATCGCCCGTTCGATGGCGTTCTGCAGTTCGCGCACGTTACCGGGCCAGTCGTAGGCTAGCAACTGATCCATGGCACCCGGTGCCAGCATCGGCTGTTCCGGCAGGCCCATCTCGCGGGATTTGCGGTCGGTTAACCACTGCACCAGCGCGGGAATATCCTCTTTGCGCTGCCGCAGCGGCGGCAGGTGGATGGGGAAGATATTGAGTCTGAACCACAGATCCTCGCGAAACTGTTTCTCCTGTACCAACTCCTGCAAGTTGCGATTGGTTGCAACGATTACTCGCGCATCTACGGAGAGGGTTTGGGCCCCTCCCAGACGTTCGAATTTCTGCTCCTGCAGCACCCGCAGGAGCTTGACCTGGGCATCGAGTGTCAGTTCGCCGATTTCGTCGAAGAAGATGGTTCCGCCATCCGCGCGTTCAAAGCGGCCCCGCTTGGTCTGTACTGCACCCGTGAAGGCGCCTTTCTCGTGACCGAAGAGTTCGCTATCCAGCAGCGTATCGGGTATGGCGCCGCACTGGACCCGGATGAGAGGACCTTCGCGCCGGGGAGAAGCCATGTGAATGGCGTTGGCGATCACCTCTTTACCTGTGCCCGTTTCCCCTTGCAGCAAAACCGGAGAATTCATCGGCGAGACCTGCCGGACCAGTTCCATCACCTGCCTGAGCCCAAAGTCCGCTCCTACGACCTGATTGCCGGAGATATTTTCCATCTCCCGGTGCATGGCTCGGTTGTCTTCGGCCAACTGATCCTTCAAGCGCAGGGTTTCCCAGTAGCGCCGTGCATTGCTCATAGCAATGGCGATCGGTTCCTCGACGATCTGGATCAGCCGGGCATGCTCTTCGCTAAATGCGTCGTATCCCCGTGCCGAGAGCAACAGCACGCCCTGGTAGTTTGCCTGAATATCCAGCCTCAGCATCACGTAGGAGAAAGAAGACAGCCCCAGATCGTTGTGGAACCGGGCAAACGCGCGATAAATCGGATCGGATTGGGGTTGGTTGAAGATCCTGACCACATGCTTTCGATCTACAGATGCCCCTTCCCTTCTCAGTTTCTCAATGGTTGTCTCATCCATCCTGAACAGGGGGGCTTTCTCCTCGAACCTGACAGCTCCTTTGTCCACACTGTAGCTGGCTGTGGTATAGGCTGCGGCTCTTTCAGGATCGTAGTAGTTCAGGCTGATGATCTCCAACGGCAAGAAATGCTGGAGGTAGTCAAAGGTTTCAGCCAGTGCTTCCTCGATCTCCAAGCTACTGCTGATGCGCAAGGTCACCTCGCGAAAGAACTGGTTTTCGTCAATCATCGCCCTTCTCTTTCCTTTAGAGCGCTCCATATCTGTCACATCTGACATATTCTACTAAATATAACACGATTATCTATTACATATGAAACAATCAATCAAGTGAAAATAGTTAAATCACTGTTTTTAATATACTTTAAATCGTTGGCATACAAATTGTTATTACCAGAATAGGAATTGACACGCTCATGGTCCAAAACAGACACAAGGGAGGTATTGCTATGGCCAAAGCAACCTTTAACGCTTCCATGACCTGGTCGGGGAAGGGAGTCTACTGCGAGGGGGGGATCCGAGGATTTCAGTTGGCTGTAGATGAACCCGCTTCTTTTGGAGGAACAGACAAAGCCATGAATCCGGTTGAGCTTCTGCTCTGCTCCCTCGGTGGATGCCTGAGCATTTGTGCCGCCGCTTTTGCCAGTAAATGCCAGGTCGACCTGAAGGGATTTTCCGTGGAACTGGAAGGCGATCTGGATACGGCCGGCTTCCCGGGGGAAGGATGCCAACGTGCGGAAGGGATTCCAGGAAATCCGATACAAGATCCACATCGATTCTCCTTCACCGCAGGTGAACATCGACAAACTCGTCGCTCTGATCGAAGAACGCTGCCCAGTGTCGGATACACTGGTGGGAGTGAAAATCAAGGAAGCGGCGTAATCGAAAGGAAGCGGCGTAATCGAGCGGACAATACCATAAATCTAAACAGGACGAGCCTGTATGGGTTCGCCCTGTCCCGGTCCTGGGTACCAGATATTGTGGAGAGCAATCAACTAACTTGCTTAAGCCATCAGGATTATCTCAACGATCGAATATTGCCCGCAAAAATCAGAGAGACAATTTAAATCAGATTCACCAGTTGGAAAAAATCCCTGCAGCAAGGAAGCAAATCATGCAAGAATTGGAAATCATTCAACTTTTGGCCTCCAGAGATAAGGTTAAAAGATTGTTGGGAGATCTCTCCGGGATGATTGAGGAGTTACAGGACACCAACGGCAAGAAAGAGATAACGGTCTACTCTCGCAATACATTCGATACGGACTTGCTGGTTTGTCTCCGGAAAGAACGGAACGGACAGCCAGAAAAAAGCCGCGAAGGTATCCTGCTCGCCGAATATTTGAGGAGCTTTGGCATGGTTGAACACCAGGTCTGGGAGCAGAAGTAGTCTTCCTGAAAAAAGGCATGAAAAAAGAGAGGCTGGGGAGACCTGGTTCACTCCCCTGAAGAAGTGTGAAGGTAAAAAGCCCAAAGCAAAGGTGCTGACAGATGCCACCACAATTCAAATTTCCAGAGAAAACATCCGCGACCTAGCTCCGCTTCAGCCCCAAGATGCTATACGACTGCGGCATGGTGGTCGTTGATGATGCCTCCGATGTGCGTACGATGCTCAGAGACTATCTGGCCCGAATGAAACAAGGATAAGACTGGGCCCAGGAGGTATCGTCTCGTTGGAATTGCTCAATCAACTCGAAGCAGGAACCCTATAGATGGGAATTTCTGCTTGAAAGAAAATGGGGATTTGGTTAGATAGGTGGTTGAAAAGGCTGCTGGGGGTGCCGGCGTCGACGCTTTATAGCCGGATGAAGAGGCTGGGGATCCGCCAGACATAGGAAAACCTCCCAGACTCCTTTATCTGTACTTGCCATATCTCGATCAATCAGACACTTGAGTCATTAGCCGTCCTCGATAGTGGTCTTATTTCCTTCTCTGGACGAGTCGCAATATGAGAAGCCTCATTCAATTCATTAAAGGCCTCATCTCTCTCTTCAGGAGACTAGCGCGTCGTCTGATGAGGGAGATCCTTCTGTTCTTGCGGGCGCTCTTCTGGATTATCGCTCTGGGGGGATCTGTGTATGTAGTTCGGGTTGTATTACCCGATCTCATCAAGACTCTGGGGGAGTTCAACCAGGGGGTAGAACTATTCGTGGGGCTGGATGTGGAAGAAACTCGACGGGTTTGCCAGCAACTGGAAACCCGGGAGGAATGGTACAGAGTAGAAGCCGATTCAACCGCTATCCGGGTCGATGAGGCGAACGTCAGTATACTACGCTGGGAAATGGCGAAGATGGGTTTTCCTCGCAGCGGGAGGCTACGCTATGGTGTTTTCGGGGATACGACGATGTCAGTCAGGGAGGTTCTGTCGCAGGATGAAAACAGGCGGGCTCTGCAGGCGGAGCTGGAAGAAACCTTCCTGACCATTGATGGCTTGCGCCGGGTGACGGTCAGGGTGAGAGTTCCCGAAACCAGGCTGTACATAGAAGAGCAGGACCCCATTACCATCTCCGTCGTCCTGGGCTTTGAATCAGAGACACGATGGGAAGAGGAAGAATTTGCAGCTATGGTCCACCTGATGAGGGTCAGCGTGGAGGGTGTGACAGAAGAGGACGTCTTTATTGAGGATTCTTTCGGCAACGTGCTCTCTGCAGAGAAAGAAGCCGATGCGCTGGAAGGTCATAACCAGCTCCTATTGCAGCAACAGGTAGAACGCGCCCTCGAAAGGCTGGCCCAGCAGACCCTGGGTAAAGTAATTGGCAAAGACCGGACCCGAGTGCGCGTGCATGCGGCACTCAACTTCAGTCCTGCAGATTCTCTTGTATCCCCGGCCAATGGACATGTAGATAGGATGCTGAGGGGCAGAGCTACCATCGAACGTCTCTCGGTTGCATTGACTATTGATGAGACCAAGGTCGTCATTGATTCTTCGTCTGGAGATTTCATAGAAGAACAACGCCCCGATGAGGAAATCTCCCAACTTGCGGATCTGCTCCTGGATGTGGTGGTCTTCAGTGGGGAACGAGGTGACCAGGTTACAGTGTTTCCCATGCCCTTCGACAAAACGCAGGAGTTACGGGGGCGACAGGCAGCAGAAGCGGAACAGCAGAAAGAATTCTGGACCAGCATCGCCATCAACACAGCCAAAATTCTGGGCATTCTCGCCGCTCTTATCACGTTGCGCTTCATAATCCAGGCAATCGGACGTGGCGTTGGTGTGGAAGAGGAGCTTTCTGCACTGAAAGGAATTCCCGATCTTGACGAAGATGATGAAAGTTTCAGGACCCGGAAGGAAAAAATCGAGGAGGAATACCAGAAAACAGCTCTGCTGACAGAGTATGGCAAGGAATTAGCAGCGGCGCGCCAGATGCAGATGGGGTTGATGCCCACGAAGGGTCCTCGTATTGATGGCCTTAATGTGGCCGGTAGCTGTCGTCCAGCCACTCACGTAGGGGGTGATTTTTTCCAATATTTGCAGATGGATGATTCGCGCTGGGTTATCTGTTTGGCCGATGTCACCGGACATGGGATGGAAGCAGCCATTCCCGTGGTGATGTTTTCCGGCGTTTTGAAGGGGTTGGTAGAAGAGGGAAGAGATATGGACGATCTGCTTTATAACCTCAACAACACGATGCACGGTAGTCTGACCGGGAATACGCTGACCGGACGGACGTTCGTCTGCTTTTCTGGAGGGGAATTGGATGTGCCAACGCGCACTTTACGTCTGTCGAATGCAGGGTGCCCGTTTCCGTTCCACTACCGGGCAAGCACAAGGGATGTAGTTGAACTGGAGTTGGAGGGATATCCTCTGGGCGTGCGGCCGGATCATCATTATAAGCTACTGGAGGTAAGTCTTGAAGTGGGCGACCGTGTGGTGCTATGCACGGATGGGATTGTCGAGGCAGAAGATCGCGCCGGCCATATGTTTGGTTTTGAACGGACCTCCTATGCCATCCGCGAGGGATGCAGAAGGGGGTTGTCGGCGGACGAACTGGCGGAATTTATTCCGGATGAGGTGAGGTCGTTTACCGGTGATGTGGATCAGCAGGACGACCAGACTGTGGTCGCCATCGAAGTCAAAGGATGAGGTGTTATGAATCAGGTACGTGCGCAGACGCGGCGGCAAGGCGATACCGCCATCATTTTCGTCGAAGGTTATCTTTCGGGGCATTCGGCCGGCCCGCTGGAGGATGCTTTCCAGGAAGCGCGTGGGGCGGAGAAAATTCTGGTGGTCTTTCGCGAGGGGGATTTTCTCAACAGCGCAGGACTGGCCGTACTGTTCGATTTGATTCTTTCCGCCAAAGAGCAGGGCAAAGGGGCGCGTATCGTGGAGCCCTCTCCGCACTTCCGCAAAGTGTTTCGGATCATGGGACTGACCGAAGATATAGAGATATTCGAGACGGAAGAAGCGGCCTTGCAGGGCTGGTAAAGGAGATCTGAACGAGTCGATATGTCGATGATGGAATTCATCCGTTCCCGAAAGGAACGCTGGGATTACCTCAATCCGAATCATCCTTTGAAGCGCAGGATTGGGTGGGTTCTGGGGGAAGCCCGACTGGTCGTGCGGGCGCTCGTAATAGCCGGCTGCCTGGCGCTAATAGGCTACCTCATCTGGACTTTTGTTGGGGGTAAGACAGACGGGGGGCGACTTCTGTGCGAAGGGATGCAGCGGGATGAGGTGCGTGCTGTCAGCTCGCTCCTGGGGGAACGGGGTATCGAAGTCACCGCCGATGCCGACTCATCGAGGCTGAAAGCACCACATGATCAGCTGCGGGAGGCGCGGTGGCAGATGGCACGGGTCGGATATCCTCGCACGGGGCATTTTGCAAATTGGTACGATCGGGCTTCTTCCTTCATTCCCTGGAACGAATCGTCGCAGAATGAGGAGTATCGACGTGCCATAGAGAGAGAGCTGGAGAATATCCAGCTCGAGCGCGCTGAGATCGATTTCGCACGGGTCGAGATCCGCAGCGGAAAAGAGACTGAAACTAACGAAGGAAGCACTCCGGACGGAGTGACGGTAACTGTTGTTTCGGGGACGGGGGAGGCAATTCCCGCTGATTTCCCCCCTGCCATAAGAACTCTGGTGAGTAAGAGCGTTACAGGTGTCCTGCCTGAAGAGGTAGAAGTCCTCGATAGCAGGGGGATCCTGCAGCCCGATGCTCTGTCTGAGGACGGGGAGGGAAGAAGGCGGACAGATACGGAAATGTGGCTGGCTCGTCAGCTGGAGAAAAAAGCGCAATCTTTGTTGGATCAGGTGATTTTCAAGAACCAGTCAATCGTCAGAATAGATGCCGTTCTGGGAACGGATTCTTCCATATCCAGAAGGGGAGGGCAGGAGGCAGAAAGGGTAACGGCTGACGGTGCCAAAATAAGCGATGTCCGGCTGTCCGTGGTGCTTCTGGTCAATCGGGTGAGGGATGGGGTCTATCGAGATGGATCGATTCACAAGGAAGATCGATCGGAGTCGATGCTGGACGGTCTGATGCTGCTGGTCAGGGGGGCGGTTGGGTTCTCTTCAGGGCAAGGTGATCGGGCCCGGTTGGAGGTTCTTCATTTTGATACGGAGAGGAAGGAACCTGTCCCTCTGATTATCAAAAGGGAGGCAGTGGATGAGACAGAAGTGGATTCGTTGCTGAGAAGTGAATTCGAGATGGGCGCTTTGGTGGCCACTCGCTTGGAAAAGAAAGGCCAGGGGCTTCTCGATCAGGTCATAGGGAGAGATCGCAGCATTGTGAAGGTCTATGTCCAGCCCGAGAATAGGTTGGAGAGGGATGGGTCCAGAAACCTGGATAGCCAGCAGCCCAGACCCGGGCGCCTGTCTGTTGCTGTGGCTATTGATGAAACCAAAGTCATTATTGACGCGGAATCCGGGAAATATATCGAAGAGGCGCGGCCCGATGAGGAAATACAAAGGCTGGCTGATCTGGTTCAGGAGAGTGTTGGTTTTGATGACGAAAGAGGGGACCAGATAACTGTCTGGCCTCTCTTATTTGATAAGACAGCACAGGTACTTACTCGACAGATATCTGAGGCGGATGAAAGACGGATCTTCTGGACCAATATTGCCAAAAACATCGCTAAGGTAGCCGGTATCATTCTGGTCCTCATAGCATTGCGGTTTATAATTATGGGAATCGGGCGAGGGATGGGAGTAGAAGAAGAGTTGGAAGAGACCGATAGCGTAGAAGTAAATCAGACGGATGTGTTGCTGGACGAATACACCAAGGAACTGGAGGCTGCCCGCCAGATGCAGATGAGTCTGATGCCCACAGCCTCCCCTGTTATCGATGGTATGGACATAGCTGGCGGCTGTCGTCCTGCCAATCACGTCGGGGGTGATTTTTTCCAGCACCTCCAGATGGACGACTCGCGCTGGATGGTCTGTCTGGCCGACGTCACCGGACACGGCATGGAAGCAGCCATTCCCGTGGTCATGTTCTGCGGGGTGTTAAAGAGCCTGGTCGATAAGGGAGGAGAGATTGACGAATTGCTGCGCAGTCTGAATAATACGATGCACGGGGGGCTTACAGGGAATACCCTGACCGGACGGACTTTCGTCTGCTTTTCGGGAGGAGAGCTGGATGTAAATAAGGGGATTTTCAAACTATCGAATGCGGGTTGTCCTTTCCCCTTTTACTACCGCGCCTCCGCCGATGAGGTAGTCGAGCTGGAGGTGGAGGGCTACCCGCTGGGTGTGCGGCCGGATCGGCATTACCGGTTGATGGAGGTGGCGCTGGAGCCAGGCGACCGGGTGGTGCTGTGCACGGATGGTATTATTGAAGCAGAAGACCGATTTGGGCACATGTTCGGTTTCGACAGGCTGGCCTATGTCATCCGCGAGGGATGTCGCCAGCATCTTTCCGCAGCGGAACTGCGTGATTATGTCATGGCAGAAGTGACCGACTATTGTGAAGACGTCGCTCAGGCGGATGATCAGACGTTGGTGGTGATCGAACAGAAGGCCTGACCGCAAGGGGTCGCGCAGAACGCAGTGATTAGGAATGGTCTCCTCTCATTTCCACTCCCCGGCCAACAGCTTGAATGATGAAGCGCAGGGTGATCATCGCGGCGATGATGCCCAGGAGTTTGGCGACGTTTATGGCAATATTGGTCCAGAATTCTTTTCTCTCCCTGGCCTGGGCTTCCTGGTGGGATCTGAGTTCCTGGGTTCTATCGAAGGGTAGATAGAGGACGGTAAGTCGATCGCCGCGAGCAGGATCCAGATTCAACGCTTTCTCAATAGTAGCTGTCACTGTTTCATATTCTTTACTACTCTTTTGCCTATCCAATACAACGGTTGCTGAAATCCGAGCAATCCGCTTTTCCCCAGGTAGTTCCCCTATACCAGGAAGAACTGAGCGGGGCATCAGTGGAGCATTGATGAGTATTTCCATGTGCTCTATGCCCAGACTATCTTTCAGTATGTCCCGCACTTTTTTCTCGAGTTCGCGTTCGGCCCAGTATTGACTGTGCAGGAAGGCTATAAGGTCGGCGTCGAGTGGGGCTTCTGTCGGTGTCTGGTTCGCTCCATCCAGGAGAGTGATCTGATCTCTATCAATTTCGTGAACCGTGGTCCGGATGAGATGGACGATGCTGTCGATCAGATCGGATCTGGGGTGCTCATCGGAAATCGATTCCAGGCTCAAAAGGATGAAAGCAGGAGCTGATATTTCTTCATTCTGGTCTGTGAGTGCCGGGACGATATAGACTCGGGGTTGACTGATTCCCTCCACTACGGATAGCGTTTTTTCCAGATCGGTCTCGAGCGCAGCGTGATAGTCTTCTATTTCGGTATATAACTTCGTCAGAATTTGTCCCTGTTCCGGTAATTCCTCCCGAGCCAACGCCATACGTAAGGTGTGAACATCTTTCTCCGCGACTTTTACTGAAGTAGAATCGTCGCTGATTTTGTAGATTATGTCCCGTTCCGTCAGGTAGGCGCTGATCTGGTGCGTATCCTGTGGAGAAAGCCCTGCGTAGAGAAGTCCGGAGATGAGTTTGTTAGATTGATAGGAGATATAGATTTCCTGGCCGAAGAAGCCGAGGATGAAGCTTACGGCTACAATTGAGATGGCCCATTTGATTAATCGAGGGAGGCGCGAAGTACGATTCAGGAGTATCTTCACTTTTTCCGGGAGGAAATGGATGGCCTTCCATCTCTTCTTGAGGTGGGCGATATAGTCAAAAAGTTGGTTGATTTTTTCTCCAAAGACCGTGTCGATCTTGTCGTCAAAGCGGTTGAATTTCTCAGTCAACCAATTGAGTTTTTCATCGAAGGATCTTGAATCTTCGGGTAGTTTACTCATCTGATCCTTTTTTTGCTTTTGGAATCCAGGCAAGAGCGTGGGGAAATCAAGGGGTGATTCTCCTGTATAACTTCTGGATAAAGAAAAATAGGTCTTGTGGCAAGAGACGTGATATTTATTGAGCGCGACCTCTAGGAAGCTATTTAGAGGTAGCCAAACCAACCGAGTGTGTAAATAGCCTTTTTCCTATGTACACGACAGTAGGACCCTGCAGTAGTGGCGGAATTCTCTCCACTGTTCATCGATATTAGTGATGGCATCCTGCAACTGATCCAATCCCAGTCGAACGAAACTAATCGCTTTGCGTCCATGTTTTTTTACGGCAATTGGCTTGATGTGATCGGCTTCGATGCCGACCAGCAATCCCCATAACAATGCCAAAGACAACACACTCAACAGGAGCTGAATACGCTTGGGTTTGGTCAAATGGGTTTCTTCCAGATCGAATCCCTTGCTTTTCAAAAAGCCAAACGCGGTTTCTATGGACCATCTCTCTTTGTAGAGATGGAGGACCTGATCCAGATCGGATCGATTGGTGGCCAGCAAAACCAAATCCCCCTTCTCGGAACGGTGGCAGACCAGATGCACCCCCACTTTATCTGACGTATCATACAAGACCACGTTTTCGTAGATCCGAGTTTTACCTTTGCGCAGGTGGCGCATCAACACACTCAGCAAACGCTTTTCCCCGTTGGGGAAGGTAGCCCATCCGTCACAGCGAATGCGGATGATGAATTCCAGACCAGGTAATCCCAGCAGGAAGGATAACCACTCGATGCCGATGAATTCTCGGTCGGCTAACAGACAGCAAGAATAGTCCTTCAGGTAACGCCAGGCTTTGCGGAACAGTTTTTTGCGTTCCTTCGTATTCGAATTCCCCGCTTTGCCTAACGAGACCGATTCTAGTGGAATAGAGACATTCTGATGAAGCAGACCCAGACAGAGCAGATTCAGATCCGTGTTGCCGAATTTCCAATGGGTGCGATCTATCGTCAACGTCAGAAACAGCTGCTTGGAAGGGGTGACCACTTTCGGTAGGATGAGTTGGGTGAAGATCTCGGTGGATAACCCCGAACTGAAGAAACGTTGCAGACGGCGATAGCGACTCATCTGGACGGCTGGACCCGCCATGGCCGTGGCCACTTTCATCAGATTTACCGAACGGACCACCAGTAAAGCGTTCAGAAACTTGCTGATCAAGTCGATCCGATGATCCGACAACGACACCGCCGCTTGCGCCAGATGCTTCTTCAGCGTATGTATACTTCGCATGGTGCAGCTCCAAGGGAAGGGTTTGTGGAATCTTGGTCGATCCCAATTAACCTAACTTTGGACTGCACCACAACTTAGATCACTGTCGCGTACAAAGGTCCAATATTAATGAGCCTGAATTCCGACAGATCATCGACAGTTTCCGGCAACGATGGATCAGAGAGATCGATGATAGCATAAATATGGGGCAGGTCGGTTTCTCGGCTGGCTTGGAATACGGAGGGAGAAGGCTACCGATTCAGTACATCTATGACAACCGTATTGCGCTTGTCTCAGAAAGCACCAGGAAATACTCAAACATCCCGAAAGAACTATACGAAGATTATCTAAATGACCTCAAAAAGTCAGCATACATCCATGACAAGTTTATCGCCAGCAATAAGGTTGAGGTTGATTTCGGGACGATAGATACAGATACCCTATCGCTCATATTGGAGGCAGCAAACAACCTGGCAAAGGCTTTCAAAAACAATGCAGAAAAATAACGAATTTCCGACAACAGTTTAGATAGATCAGCAACACCCCCTTTCCTCAGGAGCCAAAGTTTTGACAACGATCACGAAACGCGACTTGGCTCACCAGATCGCACAAGCGACCGGAACCAGCAAACTACTCGCCCTCAACATAGTCGACCATCTTTTCACGGCGATGCGGGAACAACTGATCGAAGGAAACCGCATCGAAGTGCGGGGATTCGGGGTGCTGGAAGTCAAAGCGACAAGACCCAAACCCAAGGCGAGGAACCCTCGTACTGGTGAGATCGTATACGTCCCGGCGAGGAGGAAGACGCATTTTAGGCCGGGGAAGGATCTCAAGAACGCTTTGCATGAGGTAAGAGAATGAAGGAAGAGGCTTGGGACACTTCGATGCTTGAGCAGTATCTCACCCAGGTGGGTGGCACGTTACCGGATGGTCTTCATGATCAGATCATAGCTCAAGGCAAAGCGATTGTCCCTGCATTATTGGAGATTTTCACTGACGAAGATTTACAGATGGCGGATGATCCAGAAGGGTGGGCTCCCATTCACGCGGTTGATCTGCTCGTGGAATTACGCGCAGAAGAAGCCATTCCTTCCATGGTTGAATGGGTAACCGTACTCGATCTCATGTCGCTCCTTTTTGGGAAACTCGTCTTCGGCTTGAAAGAATTCGGAAAAGCAGTCGTTGAACCGGCGCTGAAGGCGTATTATGAAGATGATGATCCAGTAGCGCAAGGAGTTCTTCTGGAAATCTTATCAGGCCAGGAACATCGAGACAAACAGATATTTGAGCTCCTCATCGCTCAGTTGGATTACGATGTGATGCCGGGTGCTAATAACCTGGCTGATTACGGAGATCCGCGTGCTCTGGAGGCTCTTCACCGAGCTTTCAATCAGTATCAATTCTCATGTGGCCCCGATTACACGATGGCAGGCCAAGAGGTGATCGAACTCAGAGATGCGATTGAGGCATTGGGAGACGAACTCACCCCTAAAGAAGAGCAGAAGTTTGATGACGTATTGGTTCAGAAGGAGATGCTAAGAAAGAGGATGGAAGGAACCTCCTCCGAACGAACTCCAGGAGAAGGAATTCCTGTTCGCAGAGCGGTTAAAGCAGGCCGCAATGATCCCTGCTGGTGTGGGAGTGGGAAGAAATACAAGAAGTGCCATCTCGAAGCAGATCGAGCGGCTTCGAATTGAGTTCTTCAACTACGCCAAAATCTTTCTCAGGCCGTTTCTAAAACGAGATCTAACGAGATCGCCGAGCAAAAAGGAGATACTAAGGAGGGAAATAGAGAACCTTATCTGGGGGTTTGACCGGGAGAAGCTGTATGAGGAGGTTTGGCAGAGACCGGTTTACGAAGTGGCCAAGGATTACAAGGTTTCCGGAGTCTACCTGGGCAAAGTCTGCAAGACGCTCCGCGTTCCGGTTCCTCCAAGAGGGTATTGGGAAAAAATCAAGAATGGAAAGAAGGTAAAGCGTCCGAAATTACCGGTATTGCGGTATTAGCTGACAGGCGCTCTGATCGAGCCTTTTTTATTATCTCCTCTAACATTGGCCAAAAAATACCAACCAATCCCAATGAACTGAAAAGAATCAGACCCCAAAAGCTTTTGGGCACACTTTGGGCACACCACGAAAAAGGGGCTACAGCGCAATTGCTGTAAACCCTTGTTTTTTATGGAGCCGCCTCCCGGACTCGAACCGGGGACCGCCTGATTACAAATCGGATTGCCTTCGATATTCTATCTTCAAAAAAATCATCTATTTAGATATGTAAGGCATATAAAAAACAATAAGTTGAAGAAATATAATTGTGCGATCCTTTTCTATTGCTCTAGATCTGTTTAGATGCCTTCAGAACTAAAAATGACTCCAAAATGACACCAGCAAATAGGTCACCTGATTGCGTTTGAGATGCTATTACTTGGGATAGAAGAAAGCGAACACCCTTGGAGGGTCCACAGATTTTCGAGTAGGCAAAGAAACGGTTTCAACGGTGAACTTATGGGTTCCTGTCAATGTGAAGATGTCTTCAACTGCTTTTATGGAATAGCCGCACCGAGCAGTCCGATCAATGCAGCTTTTTCGGCTTATAGGAGAGATCATGCCCTGGCCCCAATTTTTCAGAAAAGATGAGGACCTGACGAGATAAGTGCTGCGCATGCAGGACCTCCTTTCTGACGAGGGAACCATCGGCATAAAAAGTCCACCAGCACACTCCCGCACATCTGACTGAACCATACGGATACAGACTGCTTCCGGAGATACGTCATACTGTTTGCCTAAGTCCTCCACCAGGTGGTAGCCGAACCTTCTCTGATTCACATCCTTCATGAAATAATCTACCGGCATCAACAATTCAGCAGCGCCAATGTCGCACAGGTATTCGAGCTGATCATTAGCATTCAGAAGATTTCGTTTCCTGGGCTTTCGGTGCTGAATAGTATTGTGGTAGCCTGGGAAAAAGGTGTGGCTGATTTCGTGAGCAATACTAAAATTGCTCCTGGTCGGGGGACGACCATTGCGCACTTTGATCGTGGGCGCACCATCTTTCAAATAGATCATAGCGTCATCAACAGAAGGATCATCCACGTTTTCAATCTGGATATTGAGTGCGTGAGCTATGAGATGAGATCTGAAAGGGGGAGGGGACCAGCTCTCATCGATTGCACCCAGAAGGTCATCAGCTTCCTGTAATTTGGATCGGGCTATATCCCGAACAACCTCTTCGACAGGTCGGTCAGATCCTTCCTCTTGGGCAAGTTCTATTATAGAGGTATTGGAACAGGGCCGTCCTGCGATGAGGATATCTTTTGTTTCAGTCATCACTCGTATTGCTCTTCAGAGTTAAATAAACCAACGCCCACTGGTCTTTTGTTTGGGGACGCCCCCCCCTGAACTGGACGTATGACAGCGATTTGATTTCATCCGGCTCCAAAGGGCTTCCCTGACGCTTTTTCTCATCCAAAAAGGCCCGCAACCCGTCATTGATCTCGGATTCAATTCCTTCATCTTGCGTCTTGGGGGAGGGTTTTCCCATTAGTTCAGCGATCGTCACATTAAGTGCAGAGGCAATCTTATAAAGCACTTCAGCTCCCGGCCTTTTGCTATTTCCCTGTTCAATTTCCCATATGAAGGCTTTAGAAACATCAGCTTTTGCAGCGAGTTCGGAGAGCGTAAGCCCTTGTATTTCCCGATGTTTCTTCACCTGTGGGCCAATATCCATCATCATTCCTCCCTGTTAATATTTCAAGTCCCGAATAAAAATACACGATATTGTTCGTAATTGCAAACGAAATGCCCTTGCTTTCTTGTTTGCAAACGATTATGTTTGATGAAATTGTTCGCAATTGCAAACATTTGCTCAAAAAGGAGGATATCCATTATGAGCGCATCACATGATCAACTCGTTCGCGCTCTCGCTCGGACCTATGAGGGTGAGGGGTATGTTGTTCAGGCCGATGGGATCAGCCATCCCAACGGCAGGCCGCAACCGATCGGAGGATATGTGCCAGATATCACGGCTTCAACTTTGGGGGCTGCTCGTATCGCCGAAGCCGAAACTGATTCTTCACTCAACTCCGAGCACACACGAAATCAGTGGCGGGCTTTTTCCCGAATTCCAGGAGCATCTTTTGAAGTAATCGTGCCCCAGGAGAGTTTGGGGGTGGCCAAATCCCAGGCTGCAAAATGGGGAGTTTATGTCAATAAATGGTGGTATCTATAATCAAAAGGAGATGACGAGATGAAAATTCAAGGGGCCGTTATCGAAGAGCAGGGAATTACCTTTGCGATCGTAATTGTTAAAAAGCAAGTGCTGGATCGTCGCAATCAGGCGGAGGGGATGATTCGGGAATTTCAGCCGGTTTTCGGGGGAGTGCCTGTGGTGCTCATGGCTCAAGATCACAGGGGCTTGCCGCGCTATTATGGGCGAAAAGACATCGCCAGATATATGGCTGATGTTCCTGTGAGTGCCGTTCCGTGGAGGGAATATACTATCAGCGGGTGGTAGGAGAAATGAGGAGGGATTTATTCCTCCTCAAAATCCGACAGTGATTCGGCATAATCGCGGAAGTGAAGTGCGACGGTGTGGTCGTAATGGGTGCCAGTCGTCCTTACTGAAGTATGCCCCAGTAACTTTTGCACGATATCGAGGGGCACCCCTTTCTTGAGAAGAAGGTTGGTATAAGTATGCCTGATTGAGTGAAGGGTGTATTGTGCCGGCAGGCCCAATGCTCTGATGTATCCTTTGAAATGATGCGAGACGTAATCCTTGTTCCATGGCTTTTTTTTTCTCCGCGCTCCCCGGCTATGACTGTAGGTCTGGAAGACAAAACCGGAAGATTGCATCTCCATCTCCTCGATGATCCGCCTCAATGCCTTAATGATTGGGATCTCAAGCTCGCGTTTTGTCTTTTCCTGGTAAATCAGCAGCTTGTTCTGTTCCAGATCAATATCTTCCCATTTCAGGTAGAGTACCTCTGTGCGTCGGCAACCGGTGTACAATAGGAATTTGATATAGATGCCGAACTTGTAATCGCCAGTTTCGTCAATCGCCGATAGTAGCCGCCGTACCTCCTCAATTGACATATCCTTTTTGGGCTTTCTGCCTTTGTCTTTGGTCTCCTCGACGAGAAGGAAAGGATTGGATTCTGTAAGTTTCCATTTGACGGCGCGATTGAAGGCCGCTCGCAAATGCCGGAAGTAGATCCCGACCGTAGTTCGAGATCTACCCCGATGAAGCATTGTCGTTTTCCAGAGGACAATATTTTCGTCTGTCAGTACATCGATAAAGATGTCACCAACAACACCGATGAGGGACTTGAAGGCCAGATTATTATTTTCAATCGTGCTGTCCGAAAGGTCCAGGTCTTCTTTACATCTTTGCTGATATTTCTCGCGAAATTCCTCCAGAGTCAGGCTCGTTTCTTCCTTTGTTTTTCCGGCTATCGTATCTGCATCAATTCGCCCAACTTTCAGAATGATTCCCAGTTTTGCCTGTGAGAGTAAATCTTCAGCCTTGTTCTTGAACAGCTTCGCTATCTTGAGATCTGACGTTTTCGTGTCAATTCTGTACCGTGTCCCATCTACATCCACATAGTGGAGTTGGTAACGGTTTCCTCTATCTTTTCTTCTCCTTAGTGACGGCATAGACTATTCCTTTCGTAAGCCTGTCCGGGAGTGGTATTCGTCTTCAGTCTCAACTTTTCCAGAGACGATCCAGTCATCGAGTTCTGAAGCGTTGAAACGAACGAGACTGCTGCCGGGCAGTTTGTGGTGGGGAATCCGGCGAGATCCGATATAGGCGTACAAAGTTGAAACCTTCACTCCGATATGTTCTGCGGCTTCCTTGACGGTGAGCCACTGTTTGGGATTGGCGGACATAACGCACTCCTTGGTCTTTGAGACCACAGAAAACTTGGACACATCCCAAGTACCGAGGTCTCTGTAGGTTGAGGATTGGCGAGATTTTTTTGAGAGAGGGAACTACGGAAATTCAGGAAGGAGAGAGCTTATCT
>Ga0257125_1001793_pt1 | contig 20081 bp, 20 predicted proteins | sample SI106_200metaG_FD_190183 | JGI IMG/M metagenome (GOLD analysis project Ga0257125, IMG submission 190183) | Marine microbial communities from Saanich Inlet, British Columbia, Canada - SI106_200 | ecosystem: Environmental > Aquatic > Marine > Inlet | place: Canada: British Columbia | collected...
TATTGCCCACCGTCAAATCGACTTCTAAATTAAACCCTGTCTCTGCGTATCTCATTTCTCCCCCCTATACAAATATCCTGCCGGAAAAACCCTACCTAAACTTGTCCTATTTATCATCGATAAGTTCGGTCAGGACACCATTGAGCTTTTTGGGGTGTATAAAAGCAAATTCGCAGTCCCGAAAAGGTCTTGCAACCTCGCCTCTTGAATCCGGAATAAACGGATAGTCCTTCCCCTTCAGTTCATCAATGGCCTTTCGGGTGTTGTCCACGTTAAAACTTAGGAGCATCACACCCTCACCGTTTTTGGCGATGAACTTTGCCACGTCTCCATCCGGGGTTGTTGATTCCATCAGCTCAAACCCAACCTCGCCGACATAGTATCTGGCCACATTGATCTTTTCAGGTTCATCCACATAGGCGTCATCAGGACCTGATTTACCCAACATGGGCTCCCAGACCTTCCTGGCCGCCTCTAAATCCTTAACCGCAATGCATATATGATCAATCTTGTTTAATTTCATCGTCAGTTTTCCTTTCTTTAAAATAGTTTTCTTTCCATAGCAATATCAAAGTCGCCAGGGTGAATTCGACTTTTGACATGATACCCGGCGACGCTACACCAGTGTCCATCCACGAATGAGAAAATTTGTTCGAGTCCAAGGAAGGCGATAATTGTAACCGCAGAAATACATTGAAGTATTTTGAGGATTACAATTTGAGACTGACGCCGAAATCGCGCAAATTGGCTATTTGTGGATGGGCACTACGCTAAGATACTCTTGCAACTTTTACCTGTTTGCCAACCCAATCTCTGGGCAGACGGATATATCCATACCCAAAGTTCGCTTTTACTTCTTTTTCAAGGAGCTCTTCACAAAGAAGCGAAATACGGGTTTTCATTTCATTTTCAGATTCTTTAAAATACAGGTTTTTTACAACTTTTCCCGTAACCATTGGCTAAACCCTAAACAAGAAAGGCTAAAGTCCTTCCATGTTTCCCATGATTGATTCTGATCAAAGGACTGCTTATAAGGCAATCATCACATGCACTTGCCGAAGGCGCAGTGGGGATAACTGCACTCGGGGCAATCACGACAAAGGCCGCCGTGACCCAGAAAGGCCAGCTCCGCCTTGCCGATTTTTTCCCCGGCCAGGATCCGGGGCAGTACAAGATCCAGTACCGTAGTGCGGTGATGAAGCCCACACGCCGGAACACCCAGCACCGGTATGTCCCCCAGGTAAGCCACCAGAAACATAGCCCCCGGCAGCGCCGCCGCCCCATAGTGCATCGCGGTGGAACCGGCGAGACGTATTCCCCGGCGGGTTACATCATCCGGATCCACACTCATCCCGCCGCTTAAAATCAGAAAATCACAGCCCTTGTCTAGATGGGTTCGGATGGCATTGCGGATAAGTTCTGCGTCATCGGGAACAAAGGCGGTACCAGAAACGTTAGAACCCAGTGCATTGACTTTTTCGGAGAGAATCGGTGCAAAGCGATCTTGAATCAGGCCGTGATAAACTTCATTGCCGGTAATAACCAAACCCACGCTGGCCTGTCGGATCGGTTTGACCGATAGCACGGCACCGTTTTGCTGTGCGATGGCAGCTGCCCGCTCAACAGACGCACGCTTTACCACCAATGGTATGGCTCGGGTGGCAGCGAGGAGTTCGCCCTCTTTGACCAGCGTGTGATTATGAAGGGTGGCGCACATCACCTCATCGATCATGTTGAAGGCCGCAAGAGATGTGGTATCGACCGTAAAAAGACCGTCTCTTTCCGCCAGCAGTTTTATTTTGCCTTCTCGGGGCTCATCTTTCCAAACAACGCCCTCCCCTGCCAGCGCGCCTGCTAAAATGGCCGCCACCTGGTCTTCATGTATTTCATCTTCGGCCAGATCGATCAAATAGAGGTGATTCTTGCCAAGTTTTTGGAGATGGCAGAGATCTTCATTGCAAACGGTATGACCTTTGCGAAAGGCGGGTCCTTTGAATTCACCGGGACGGATCTCGGTGATATCGTGAGCAAGTTTAGTACCAACGGCATCCTGCAATCTCATTTTTTCAAGCATGGTTTGGATCCTTTGTCTCTTCATCCCTTAGCAGTCTTTAACTCATGTCTACCAAGGGAAGGCTTGTTGGCATCCCCCGAGCGCCCAGTTCCGTGCGGCAAGATAATCTCACGGGCGCTGGAAAAATAAACGCCTCCTGCACAGGGCCGGCAAAGGGGACGTCCGTCTTTTATCGATTCCCGGTGATCGCGTACCACCTGACCGCACCGACTGCAGATAACCTTGCTGCGGGTGGGACCGGGCAGGTCAAACTCGCTGATTGCGACTCTCACTTGATAAACCCGAAAGAGCACACTGTCCGGCATGATTTTATATGCTGCGATTTGTTGCTGTGATTGTCCGGAGATCCCCGGAGCATAAACAGGGGCTAGATCTCTGGCTTCCTCAGTGGATAAAACTCGGTAGGCCTTATCTGTTTCCAGATTGATAAAGGTCGCTGCCATGATACCGTAGTCCATGAACTTTAGCGACCGCCGTCCCAATTTGACGCCGGTAACGTGCGCTACTGCATCTGCCGTGCAACGATCCATTTCCACGTAGACGACGAGCTTCTTAATCTGATCGAGGTGGGTGGGCTCATCCAAATCGATGAGCCGACAGCCCAATAAGGCCATGCGCACACCCACCACCTGCCCCGGGCAGAGATGACCGTGAGCGATGGCGGATGATTTTATCAACGTTTCAAAATCCTGCATAATCATTGCCTAGAACAAGCCTTATGTTGATATTAACATAAGGTTTTAGAAACGTGAATGAGAGATTACCGGCTCAAATGTACCCGCCTTGAACAAGAGGATCTTAAGACCGATATCCCCGATCAGTTCAGCAATAGCGATAGCCAACAGCACAGCAAATGATATTCCACCCAAATGCATCAGAAGACCGGCAAAAACAAGTCCCACAAGAATCACTGCGGGAATGAACCATTTTGCGAACTTTTCTTTCAGCAAAAGCTGCACGGATTTTTTTCCCGCATCACTTCCATAAACAGCCCCATGGAGGAAGCTCCACAGGGCTATCAAACAGAAGATTACAAGCCCCAGTTCCAGACCCTTCAAAAGCTTGAGCGACTCGGGGTCAGCAGCCAGAAAGGTGTTGAACCCGAAAAGAATCACCAGCGTAAGCCCTCCAAGGAATCCATAAGCCAGACTGATCAGGGGCATCAAACCCGTATTCCAGAGAGGAATGGCCGGAGAATAGCTGAGCACAAACCCCAGATAAATCATGACACCCAGGCAACCCAGCATGGCAATCACCAACACCGTGGTGGCTACAGGCCCTGGGAGCACGTTTGTATACTGGTTAACAATATGGATAAATCCAAATCCGGTAAAAAATATGGTGGCAAACACCCCGCGACTGATCCAGGAGTGCTTTAGCCCCACAATGGCGCGCCAGAACCTGATAGGAACCCCCAGATGCATGAAAAGAGCAATGGGCTTCAAAACCGCAGCCATGATCCAGCCTACGATCATACCGGGGTTGTAATCATAGAGTGCTGAAAAAAAGAAAAATCCAGCACCCACCTCGCCGAAAAAGAAGGCAAAGGCAATCTTCCAACTCCAAAGGTCCTGATGTCGATAACCGAGCTCAAACTCGTCTCCCACGACATTATACACTTTTGAATACATCATTTTTTTACTCCCCGTTTGGTAGTACAGATCCCGTTAATTGCTATCGACCATACCTCTTACTCAACATAGAAAACCTTGGGTTTTGTGTTGAATTGAGGAAGCGGTTGATACCCTTTCCTAGCCTGGATCAGTCTTCGAACTTTACTATTCGGATCATCAAGATCCCCGAATATTCTCGCTTCCGCCGGGCAGGTGTTCACACACGCCGGGTCCAGACCTTCCGCAACCCGCTCGTGACAGAACGTACACTTGACAGCGGTTCCAATAACGAACCGGGGATATCCCTGCTTCTCAAAGGGCGTCAGCTCTCCCTGCTTGAAAAGCCCTTTTTCAAAGGGCTCCTTGTGCAGTTTGAAGCGGTTTTTATAGGGACATCCCGTATGGCAGGCGCCGCATCCAATGCACTTGTTCTCATCCACCATCACTATGCCATCATCGGTGGTATAAGTGGCACCGGTCGGACAGACGCGCTCACAAGGGGCCTCCTCACAGTGGTTGCAGATGAGAGGGATATAGGCCCTGGTGACGTTGGGATAATTTCCGATCACTTCGCTGACCGTTTTCGTGAAAAGAACCCCCTCGGGCGTACTGTTTTCCATTTTGCAGGCGACAGTACAGGCATTGCATCCGATACATCGCTTCAAATCAAGTACCATTCCCCATCGTGGCATTTTATACCCTCCTTAATCTTTATAACCGGAAAACATGGTATTTTTTGCAAGGATTTCCTGTGCGTTTTCCGGTTTTGACTGTAACCTTGTAACCTTCACTTTGCCGGTCGTTTCCAGCTGACCACTGCAGGCATCCGTATTCTTGAGATCACCCGGCATGATGCGATTGAAATTTCCACCTCCCGGTCGGATAACCGCATGGTAATCGGTCCACTTGGTCAACGCATTGGAAACCGCAATGGTCTCAGGATGCATTCCTTCCGTAATCTTGGCCAACCCGATAATTGCGCCGTAGGGTGATCGGATTTCAATGAGGTCTTCATCTCCGATCCCTTTCGCAGCGGCGGTCTTGGGATTGATCAAAAAACCCATGTGTACAGGGTCCTTGTAAACAATATCGGAAATCCATGGAATGGTCAGGTTTTCGGAAAAATTAAGGGCCGTATCCTTGAAGCTGATGGCATACATATCGTACTCGGGACCGCCCCATGTGTGCACGGGGTCCAGAATGGGAAGCGGAAGTGCCTGATAGTCGTCCCATTCCCACTCATCGATAAACGGAACTTTCGCTTCTTCCATCTGTTTTCTGAGGTGATCCCGGGTATTGAGGATAAACTCGATATAAAACTGGACCCTCTGCCCTTCCCAGGGACGGTAATACTTTTTCGGTTGTCTTTTGGTTACGGAGTGCCCGTGTTCCATATACCAGTCAAGATCCTTACCGTTCCATAGCAGTCCTTTCCGTTCGGCAATATCCTTGTCGGAGTATTTCACGCCGGGCTTAAGCACCAATTCCGGCTCTTTGAAAAACCCGCAGACGAAATTGATCACGTTATTCCAGTCATCCAGGATACCCACTCGCTCGGAGATCTCGTTAAAAATATCCTCTTCGCTCTTGCTGTCGTAGAGCGGCTCAATGACCGGCTGTCGCAGGCACATCCCCTCCGTGTTGGGAGGTTCGATCATGGTCATGTTCCAGCTTTCCAGCGTGTCATGTGCCGGAAGAACAATATCGGCCCAGGTGTTGGTTTCATTGACCACCACGTCGATGCCAACGATGAAACGCATCTTTTTCATAATTTCAAAATACCGCTGCTGATCTCCCGAAAGATTCCATAACGGGTTGGAATGACATACGATCATGGTATCCGGATAGAAATTCAACCCCCAGTGATCCGGATCAAACAGGGTCATATTATTCAGATGCCCCGGATCAACACCCAGAGGAAAATAATCCATGAGGTGCGTCGTATTTGGTGGATAGGCAAAGGGGACTTCCGGATGCAATTGATGGGGCGCACAGGTAACCATACCGGAGTCTGCTGCCTCATCCTTGGGCCAGTAGGGACCATCATCTTTAACATGATCCCAATCCACCCAACGGTCGTCAAGGGTCACGCCGATATGTCCCCCGGGGGTATCTATATTCCCCACAAGCATGTTCACCAGTTTAAAAGCGTGGTTGGTCATGCTCCCGAATTTCCGCCCCTGGGCGCCCCGGTAGTAATTGTAGGCGGCCGGCCTGAAAGGAAGGGTTCGCCCTTCGATGTTTATGGTGGAACCGATCTGGGCCGCTTCTGCAAATTCACGGGCGATACGCACAATGGTATCCGAGGGAATGGTTGTGATTTCTGAGACTTTTTCAGGCGTGCAACCTTCCAGGATATCCATGAAAAGCTGAAAGCCCGGCTTGCAACTGAACCCCTCCACCTCATAGGTGCCTTCAACAGCGTAATCCTTCACGGTTTCATCGTTCCAGAGTTTGGCCTTGTTGTCTACCGGGTCCCACACGTAACACTGGTTATCCTTATCCCGGACAAAATGTCCATCCGGCTTCACCAGATATACCGCGTTGCTTTCCTTTTTGATGAAATTTTCATCATAGAGTTTTTCCTTGATAATCACATGGCACAACCCCAGAGCGAACTGCCTGTCCGTAGCCGGTTTGATTGGAATCCACTCATCGGCTTTGGCCCCGCCGACGGAGAGGCGAGGCTCCACCACCACCACATGCATGCCGCGATCCACCCGGGCATCCGCCATATATCCAACCTGGCTGGCCACATGAAGATGCGATGAAAAGCCGTCGCCGCCACCGTTGTTGATCCAGTAGTTGCAATGGTCATAATCGTTGGCCGCCGCAAAAGTTCGGTGAATCATTCCATTCATGGGATGGTAGGCGCCTCCGCACTGGGTGCCCACCACGGAGAAATAATTGGCATTACCCCCGTATGCAGCGCCCCAGGCCCAGAGGAATAATTTCTGGAAATCATTGATGGCAATCAGAAGTTTACGGGGATCGTCGTCAAAAGTCTGTTTGAGCTCTTTTCCAACAGTATCGAGGGCTTCATCCCAGCTGATGGGAACCCAACCCGGATCCTGGCCCGGCCCCTTTTTCGGATTGGTCCTCTTCATGGGTGTTTTGATCCGCTGGGGATCGTACAATCGCATGAGGGGCGTATTCCCTTTCGGGCACAGATGTCCCCGGTTGCTGGGGCTCGTGGGGTTGCCTTCCACTTTTATGACAACACCGTCATCAGACACCTTAACCACCTGGTTGCAGGAATGCAGACACATTTTGCAGGTGGTGGGAACCCACTTTCCCGGTTTCATGGAATTTTGAACAATTTTCTCGTTCATGAAAATCTCCTCCGTTTCTCAAGAAATAAGGTAAAATCCTACACAACCACATAGAAATACCTTTTTCAGGAAGCCAGATACTACTGGACGCTAGGCGGCTTCCTCCTGGTTGTTTTCGAACGCATCAACCCTTGCGAATTTTTCCAACCGCTCTACCCCCCTCTTAACCGATTTCTGTATGTGGTCGATCTGCGCCGCATCCAGATGCTTGAATTTTCCGATGAGTTTCAGGTAATCCTGGACCGGCAGCGGGTTATCCACGCTTCGGGTAAACTGAAGCCTGGCCGTATCTTTTGAATATTCCCATAAAGGAACGATATTGGTTTCCACGCCTTTTCGACTGACCTCAATGAGCTCACTGGGTGAAAACCGCCAGCCCGTTGGACACGGTGAAAACACATGCAGATAAGCCATGCCCTTTTTCGCCGCGGCGATGGCCTTAGCCAGTTTCTCGTAATAGTCATCCATGAACGCTGTTGATGCGGTTGCCACATATTCGCAGTTATGCATCATCATGAGAATCGGCATCGGTTTGGCATCCTGCGTCTTTCCCCGCAGGACCGATCCAACCGGCGTGGTGGTGGTCCATGAACCATAGGGGGTGGTGGAAGAACGCTGTACTCCGGTATTCATATATCCTTCGTTGTCAATACAGATATAGATGATCTGCTCGCCTCTCTCCGCGGCGCCTGACAGGGACTGGAATCCCACATCGGCAGTGCCGCCGTCCCCCGCAAGGGCCAACATGGTGACATCACGACCGATCCGGTTGTAGTAACGACGCGCCCCGGCCAGCATAGATGCCGTATTGGTCAGCAACGGATGGAAAACGGGCGTCTTGGTGGCGGTAAACCCGTTTACACCCACCGATCCGATCCCCGCGATGCATCCCGGGGGGGTGGCCAATACCGTATTGGGCCCCACCCTGCGAAGTGTATGTCTCATGAGCAGCTCCGAATTGCAGCCCAGACAGGCCGAGATCCCCGGCACAAAAAGATCCTCCAGGTTACCCCAGGCATTGAAAAGTTCCGCCGCATTATTGAATTCCAGAGCCCCGGGCTTACATGCCTTTACACAAGCAGGATCCCCCCCACACTGATCGCACTTCATGACCTCTTGGGTCTCTGTGTTATAGGTAATCCCCGCATAGGGGCAGGAAAGGGTGCAGATCAGGCACCCCACGCATTTCGTCTCGTCCCACTGGATCACACCCGTATTTTCATCCTTGATCAATGCTCCCGCCGGACAATTCATGACGCATTCCGGATCACCGCACTGCCGGCAAAGGGAAATCCCGAAAACCGCATCATCAGGATCTTTCACCACATTCACGCGTGAATGCACCGGCGCGTTCATCTCTGTTTTGATCCTGGCACAGGCCTCAATGCAATCATTGCAACCGTTGCATTTCTCCGGATGGAAGGCGATGGTCTTATAACTTTTACCCAAGATCTTATCTCCTCTTCATCGTTTGTAAGTGTTTCATTAATAATGGTCAGATCAGCCCCTGACATGGGAAAATCCGCTTTTCAACCTATCGCCAGGTGGAACTCATGACCAGGCGACCGGTATCCATCGGGTTGCTTGCAAACCTTTCCTTAACGCCGCCAAGATCGATCCTTCTCCTGATAATCTGCAGCATGACGCCCGGATCTATATCCGTGTTGATGGAAGCCGCACCCAGGAGGTTGTCCCTCTGAAACACCAGCTTCTGATACCGCATACTGCTCGGAGAAAACATCTTGTCTATTCCCAGATTATCCAATCCACACGGGAGACACGCAAGCTTTCCCGAAGTGCCGCACATGCCGATGGCAAATGCCCGGTTGTTGAAAAAGTTATAGGTATTCATGGAAATCCCGCCCATATAGGGCTGAACAGCGGGATCTTCGGCCATATCCATTCCGGCGATTCGCCCCTGTTCAGAAGCGTCAGGCAGAATTCCGTTCATAATTTTTGCCGAATCAAAGAAACTGCTCCCCTGGGCAATGTCGCCTGCCGCCCAGATATTTTCCACGCTGGTCCTCATTTTGTCGTCTACAAGCACCCCGTCGCCGGTTGCCACATCTGAGCCGTCTAGATAGTCCATACACGCGTTTACGCCCTTTGCCACCAGCAACAGGTCTGCGGAAATATCCAGTCCGTTTTCCAGAGATACGGCGCAGGCGTTGTCGGAACTGGTCACGTGAGTAACCGGACTCCCTGTGAGGACCTTGACACCGTTATCCACAAAAACCCGTTCAATGAGACTTGCCGCTTCATCATCAAAATACTGCCCCATCACCTGGGGCGTGGTGGCCACGACGGTCACCTGGAGCCCGGCTTTGGCCAAATCCTGCGCCGCATGCATTCCGATAAGCCCGGCGCCGAGGATAATGGCGGCCTGACCTTCCTGGGCGTTTGCTCGAATTCTGAGGGCATCTTCCAGGGTCCTGAGAACATGCCAGGGAGCATCTTTAAGCCCTGGAATATCCGGTACTTTCGGTGCGGATCCAGTGGCAAGAAGCAGCTTTTCATATTGGATTTCGTCCCCTGAATCAAGGGTTACGCTGTTTGCCGCCGGTTTCACGCCCACGACGGCGGAACCGTTAATAAATTTGACCCCGTTCTCTTTAAAATACGCCAGATCGCGAAGAAAAACACGATCCGGATTGGCCTGCCCCGACAGGACATAGGGCAACACGGTGGGTGAATAGGGGAGTGAATTTTCCCGTGTAACAATGGTAATGGGACCTTCTTGATCGTACATGCGGATGGCGTCCAGAGCTGAAAGACCCGCATGACTGCTGCCGATGATAAGATATTTTGTCTGGGACATCGTCATTCCCTCTCGCATTAATCGTTTAAACTGAGCCATACAGGCATTTCCGGAATATCACCTTTCAGCGCACCGGCCGTAGTGGAAATAATGCGGCTAAAATCCTCCAGAGTGATATCCGCTCCGGCAAGGCCTGCAATAAAACTGACCGCTGGAATGCGTTCCTGCATAAAATACAGGGCGGAAAGCATCTCCTGGTAAACAGGCCCCGCATTCCACCCGAAACTCACGGAACGGTCAACAATACCCACGGCTTTCACATGACCAGCCGCTTTGAGCACGGCTTTCAATGGAAAAGGCCTGAAAGTCTTTATCTTGATGAGACCTACTTTCTCCCCGTCCTCTCTGGCTGCATCGATGGCAACCTTCGCAGTGCCGCTCATGCCCCCCATGGTGACAAGAGCATATTCCGCGTCATCAAGCCGGTATTCCTCCACCAGGGGAGCATAGGAACGGCCGAACATCTTCCCCCACTCCTCATGGACGTCCACAATGACATCCAGAGATTCCTGCATACCCCTGCACTGGCCTCTGCGATAATTGGCGAAAAGTGCCGGGCCATTTCCGGTAGCCCCTCCGGTCAAAGGGTCCACACCCATGGGTCTTTCCGGATCCAGAGCCACATGCCAATTGGTGTTCTTTTCACCCAGGAAAGAATCCACGGGTTCCGGGTCCGGGATATCCACAATTTCCACGTTGTATGACTGGTAGTTTCCATCGTGACATACATTGACCGGAAGCATTACCTTGCGGTTTTCCGCAATCCGGTAAGCCATAATAACGGTATCGAGGATTTCCTGGTTGTTTTCACAGTACATCTGGATCCACCCCACCTCTCTCACCGTCATGGCGTCCTGGTGTCCCCCCCAGACGCACTGGGGTGTAATGCCGTCGCGTGTTACGATAGACATGACAATGGGCAGTCTCAGGTTAGGGGTCCTGAAATACGGCTCAAACATGAAGGCCAGACCCTGTCCGCACGTCGCGGTAAAGGTCCTGGCGCCGGCAAGGCAGGCTCCCTGAAGTACGGAGAGGACACTGTGCTCTCCTTCCACATCCATCAGATCAGCGTCCATAATTCCGTCAGCCACAAACTGGGAGATATACTCGGCCAGAGATGACTGGGGTGTAATGGGATATACCGCCACCATGTCCGGGCGCGATCTGACAACGCCCCAGGCGGCAGCTTCGTTTCCGTCACATACAATGGTCTTTGTCATGGACTAAACCTCTAATTCTTCTATCATAATGATTGCATGATGGGGGCATTCCCGGGCGCAAACGCCGCAGCCCTTACAGATCCCGAGATTGGCTTCAAACCAGGTCGCCTTTTCTTCAATACATTGGGTCGGACAATAGGCCCAGCATGTGGCGCATTTGACGCATTTTTTACGATCCACCACCGGTCTTTCAGCCCGCCAGTCCCCCGTATTGACCACGGAATACTGGGTCGCAATGGGACATAAATCGTCGGGGATTGTCGACTGATCAAAAGGCTTCACAGCTTGTGATTTCATGACGCCTCCTTCTTGCGGGTATCATAGATCCTGCTTTCTTCATATCCTCGTTTCGCGGCCTCTATGTTCTTTTCGAGAATTGCATCCCGAAACGCGGTTGTCTCCATCCCTTTATTCAAGGATTGAAGGGATACGATGCCCGTGGTTTTAGCAAAGACCCCAAGCATGATGGAGTTGGTAATGGGTCTGCCCAGGACCTGCATGGCCAGTCCAAAGCCATCACACAAGCCGACCCTGTCCACCTTTTCAGGAACCGCCAGCTGATCCAGGGATTTTTTGGTAGCCTGAATCCAGGTCCCATGGTCGTTCATCCCCGCAAAAATATTGACCGACTGGGGAAGCGTAGGATCGAGGCAGACGATGCAGTCGGGATCGTAAATATTTGTTATCTGCCTGAACGCCTTGTCGTCAAACCGGAGATAGGCCTCCACCGGTGCTCCCCTTCGTTCAAACCCGAACGCAGGGATCGCCTTCACGAACTTACCCTCTTCCACCAGGGCCTTGGCCAGGATTTTTGCGGCAAGAACCGCACCTTGTCCGCCCCGGCCATGGAATCGTATTTCGTACATGTTTTCTCCGAATTCTAAGGATTGAATATTGATTCTTGAATCATGAAAATGATCAGTTCGCTAAAGGTTTCTGCGCAGGTAGTTCCCTGCCCCGGGATCAACCAGGATTTTATCGTCTTCATAGGCCTTTTTCCCGCCCTTAATCACAACCGACGGTTTTCCTTTCAGCGTTTTTCCTTCGTAAAGGGAAAAATCTCCATAGGAAAAAAGATCCTCGCTCTTGACCACCCATTCTTTTTCCAGATCGAGAACCACAATGTCCGCATCGCTTCCGACGGCAATGGTCCCCTTCTGTGGGTAAAGTCCAAAAATTTTCGCAGGATTGAGGGTTGCCCGGGTCAGGATCTTGTCAAGTGCCACACCGCGTTTATGGTAACCTTCCGTGAGGATGGCGGAGAGATGTGTCTGAAGAATGGGATAACCGGGCATGGCGCCGAGCATTCCATTTTCAGCCTGCTTGACCTCCAGTGTCATGCTCACATTGTCGGTACCGAAAGTGTCAATGGTGCCATCATTCACCCGCTCCCACAGGGTGTCGTTGTCCTTCTGATCCCTGAGCGGGGGAAGCATTTTCCCCAGCATACCGAAAGGATCATTCTTGTTCACGGAAAGATAGGCCGAAGTGGTTTCTCCGTAGACCCGATGATAGTCCGTTTTCTTGAGCATCTTGAATCGGGAAGCACCGTCTCCTGTGGAAATATGAACAATATACAGTCTATTGTTGGCCTTTTCCGCCAGATAGTAAGCCCTCATAATGGCTTCTTCTTCCGCCATGTCAGGTCCTGTTTTGGCCCAATCCACCAGGGTTCCATCCGGTGTTTCGGCGGCAACTTTGTCAAAGGCCACATCAATCAGGGATTGATCCTCACAGTGAACGCAGGCCAGCGCCTTGTCACCCATGGAAGCAACCTTTTTAAACCCATCAAAGATAAAACCGTCCGTGACACCGGGAAAGACCCCCTTTACGCCCGCCATATAAAATTTGAATGACGTCACACCGAACCGCTTGTAACATTCCTCCATTTCGGCCATCTGATCATCCGTAAAGACACTCAGATGAAACATGAGATCGACCGAGCTTTTTTGTTCCACAATATCGATCAGCGAACCGAGTTGCGGCAGGTAGGACTCGCCCCCTCCCATGAACACGCCCACCGTGGTAACACCGCCGGCCAGAGCGGCTCTGGTTTCGTGTTCACATTCCATGGCAAAATCTCCGAAGATGCCGAGGTGGATGTGTGGATCCACCACCCCGGGCATTACGATATTCCCACCAGCATCCAGGACCTCATTGGCCTCGGGCATATCATTGGAGCTTCCTATCATGGCGATTTTTCCGTCTTTGATTCCCAGTTCCAGATCAAAAAAGCCTCCCCCTGGAATAAATACTTTCCCGTTGATGATTTTTAGGTCCAGCATGGTCAGTCTCCTTTATTTGCTATGTATGAAAATATGCCATTGGTCTCGAACTCTTTACTTTCGATTACAAGAGGAGCAAAACATATGCCAAATAAAAGATATCTCGCATATCTGCTTGAATGGATAAGTGAATTTTGAAAGCATTATCATTGAACATTCACAATAAAAACAAACCAGCCCGCTGTATTCCGTGCTTTCCACGGGATACAGCGGGTGCGTTTTTAGGTGAATGTCATATTAGCAGGGATAAAGCGCTTCCGAATTTGGCATGTGTTTTGCTGGAAGGTTTCTTACGGATTTTCAAAAATTGGAGGAAAAGCAACATGGAATCAAAAACCGCAAAAGATAGCGCTGTCATCATGTCACACGTAATGCTGCCGGAAGATGCCAACCCTTCGGGAAACATCCTCGGTGGTGTAATTATGAAACATATTGATACGACTGCAACCGTTGTGGGGATGCGACATGCCCGCTGCAACGCTGTGACTGCCTCTGTGGACAGACTGGACTTCCACTATCCTGCCTATGTGGGGAATCTGCTTACACTCAAAGGGAGCATCAATATGGTGGGGAGAACCTCCATGGAAATCGGTGTTCGGGCGGAAACAGAAGACCTGCTCACGGGAAAGATCCGCAAGATTGCCTCTGCCTATCTCACTTTGGTGGGTTTAGATGAAACCGGTCACACAAAAGAGCTTCCGCGGATCATCTTCAAGACCGAGGAAGAGAAAAGGCGAAACACCGAGGCCATTGAACGAAGAGAGTCGCGATTGCGGGAAAAGAAGAAGAAAAAAAAGTCTTAGGGATATCTTAAATATATCGATATTTCTGCACCTTGTCTTTTAACTTCCCCTTACCAAATACGAAACAATTATACCACCATTTTGATAAGTTGTTCCGTTGACACCGCTAAAAAATACATTCAAAGGAACCCATATGATCCATAAAGATATTTATGAAAAATTGAGCAAACATATGTCTTATTTGGGCATGGGTTTTCCCGAGACGAAGGATTTAATAACAATTCTAAAAGAGATGTTCACCCCACGGGAAGCAGCGGTTGTGCTGGCCATTCCCACCGGAGTTGTTCCGTTACAGCCACAGCGTATTGATGACATCGCCGCTCAAAGCGATCTTCCCCGGGGAGAGTTGGTGGACGTTCTGGAAAACCTTTCACAGAAGGGGTTGGTTTTCTCTGCTATGACAGAAGAAAACGAAAAAGGCTATGCCCTACACCAGGCGGGATTCGGGTTTCCCCAGGCATTTTTCTGGAAAGGTGAAGACACGCCCACCGCACGAAAAATGGCAGGGCTTATACGTCAATATTATAATAAGAAGGTGAGCAAGGTCACCTATGGGACTGACACCAAACCATACCGCTATGTACCGGTTAAAAAGGCAATCAACGCTGATATGCAGGCGGTTTACCCATACCACGCCATGGAGAGCGTCATTCAAGCGGCAGAGGTATTTGCGGTCTGCCACTGTGCCTGCAGGAAAACGAGAGAGCACTTGACGGGCAGCGGTTGCGGGCATCCCAATGAAGTGTGCATCAAATTCAATGACATGGCGCGTTATGTTATTGATAAGGGTTTCGGAAAAGAGATCACAAGAGAGGAAACCCTTGCAATCATAAAGAAGAGCGAAGAGGCGGGTCTGGTCCATTTTGTCGACAATGCTGAAGGGGAAGTCCAGCATAACTGTAATTGCTGTGGATGTGCGTGTTGGAATGTGGGTTCAATCAAAAGAAGATATCTGCCGAGAGACGCTCTGATGGCCACCTATTTCCTCCGGGAAACAGATGAAGATAAATGTATCAGCTGCGGCGCGTGTATTGAAATCTGCCCGGTGGATGCCATGACACTAAAGGATGATGTTGCGGTTGTTGATCAACAGTGGTGCATCGGGTGCGGGGTTTGCGCGACCGTTTGCCCCACCGAGGCATTGGAGCTGAAAATCAGGCCTGATAAAAAAGAGGCGCAGTTGGCGCAAAGTTTCCGGGAGCTCCATGAAAAGATTTTGGCGGAAAGAGATAACCGTACTTTACCTGCTCACTTTAGAAATAATTGAACCGCTTTAATTTTCCCGCGAAGACATCCTGAAACAAGAATCCACAACATAGTGTGTATCATTTAGACTTGACGCACAATGCCGTTGGACCTATACTTCCTGCTAAACAAAAACAATTCATAGAAATTGGGGCAAAGGGTGACGAAATCACGGAACCAAAGTACTCAATACAAAAAGAATGATGAAGGTGCTGATAAACGGCTTTATTTCGAGACGCTTGTTTCCGAACTCTCAGCCAGATTCATCAATCTGCCCACTAACCATATTGACAAGGAAATCGAGTCCGGCCTTCAACTCATCGTAGAGTTTCTTGGGGTCGAGAGGGGTTCTCTGTTTGAGCTATTAGAAGATCCTAAAGCATTTAACGTCACGCATTCATGGGCGATCAAGGGACTTGAACCATTTCCCTTAGGCCTTTTAAATGTCAATTATCCCTGGGTCTCCGAAAAATTGCTCGCCAATGAACTGGTTATCTTCTCCCGTGCCGACCAACTGCCTGATGAGGCCATACGTGACAAACAGCGTTTCCAGAAAACGGGTCTGAAATCGGCGCTCGCCATGCCGTTGACCGTTGGCGGCTCAATTATGGGCGCCATTGCATTGGGTGCTTTTCGCTCTGAACAACATTGGCCGGATGATCTTGTTGGGCGCCTTCGATTCGCAGGAGAGATCTTTGCCAATGCACTGGAGCGAAAGAAGTCGGAGCTGAAGCTCCAGAAAACGCTCGCGAAGATAAGACAATTAAAAAAACAGCTTGAGGACGATTATACCTATCTCAGGGAAGAGATCAAACTGGAGCACAACTTTGAAGAGATTATCGGTCAAAGTGATGCGCTTAAGTACGTCCTGTTCAAGGTGGAGCAAGTCGCTCCCACAGATGCCACTGTAGTCATCCTGGGCGAAACCGGCACGGGAAAAGAGTTGATTGCCAGAGCGCTGCATAACGCAAGCGGGCGTAAAGACCGACCCCTGATAAAAGTGAATTGCGCCACACTCCCTTCAAACCTTATCGAAAGTGAATTGTTCGGCCATGAGAAGGGGGCGTTTACCAGTGCTCAAGCTAGACAGGTAGGTCGTTTTGAACTTGCCAATGGGGGAACTCTTTTTCTGGACGAGATTGGCGAACTACCTTTAGAGTTGCAGCCAAAACTGCTCAGGGCGCTTCAGGATGGAGAATTCGAGCGGTTGGGCAGTTCCCGTACAATACAAACCGATGTTCGGGTGATAGCTGCCACAAACCGGGATCTTGAAAAAGAAGTTAAGAATGGCCGCTTCCGGCAAGATCTCTGGTACAGATTAAATGTTTTTCCACTCACGGTACCGCCACTTCAGCAGCGTGTGGAAGATATCCCCCTGCTCGTTAATGCCTTCAGCAACAAATTTGGCAAAAAACTGGGCAAAAAAATCAAGGCAATTCCTTCAAAAACCATAAAGGCTTTGCAAAAATATCCCTGGCCCGGCAATGTCAGGGAACTGGAAAACGTGCTTGAACGGGCGGTGATAACCTGCAAAGACGGCAAGTTGCAGGTTGAAATTCCAACCTCTTCAACTCTGTCCGTAGATGATACGAAGACACTTGAAGAGATGGAGTGTGAACACATTGTTCGGACACTTGAAAACACCTATTGGAAGATCCAGGGGGCCAACGGAGCTGCTGAACGCTTGGGCTTAAACCCCAGTACGCTGCGAACCCGCATGAATAAACTCGGCATCAAACGGCCGAAGGTTTGAATTCTTGGATTTTTCCAGCACTTTACCGGCGGTTGGATGAAGCAACCTCCCATTTACACACAGACAGAAAACCCACACACCCTTTTATCCAAAATCCTTATTCCTGTGGCTATGACATTCATCTAAAAAGATTACCCGCTGTATTCCGTGGAAGGCACGGAATACAGCGGGTAAATCCAGTTTCTTTACAAAGATTTCATAATCCTATTTAGACAAATCCACTAATCCAATCAATCAGATATACAACATCCCTATCATTTGGTAGCTTTTGGCACCAATCTTGAATTTATATTTTTAGACATCCCAGATGTCTTTTGCAAAAAGACCAAATCTATGCAAGCGAAATTGTCGTTTTTAAGTGGAGAAAACATCCGTGATAGTTCTGGCAACAAGAATGAAGGTGCTTCTTCAAAAGCGTAAAGAACTTTTGCAAACAGTTGAAGCATTGATTCAGCGCACCCGAAAGCAGAATGGGTGTATAAGCTGCCATTTTTACCAAGATATTGAGAATGAAAATGCTTTCAATCTGGTTGAGGAGTGGAAAACACAGGTGGATTTGGATAATCATTTAGGATCTGACCACTTCGGTGTTCTGCTCGGGGCTATGAATCTTTTAAGCGAACCAACCGAGATTAAATTCAATGCAGTTTCACACACGGGAGGGATGAAAACGCTGAAAGCCGCACGTGAACTGAATGCGAACAACCCAAATTATCGAAAGGAGGAAAAGCGATAACAATGGTTTAAAATCGATGTGAATGTGCCTAAGAGGATGAATATTTTAAATACTTTACTGCCCAGCCCTTACTTTACAAGAGGCGAGGGCGCAAGAATAAACCATAAGGAGAGTTAAAAATGAAAAGAAACATCATACAGCTCATCGGCATTTTCTTCTTGTTAGCCGTAACGGTGACATTACTTAACCCCGGATTGCCTTATGCGAAGGAAAAGAAAGTTTTTAAAAAGGCTGAAATAGACCTGAAAATGCCGACCATTGCTGCACCAGGTTCTAAAGCGTTTGCGCGCATGGATGAATGGCCCGGGAAAATGATAGAAAAGGCGTCTCACGGCAGGATAAAGGTAACCCATTATCCCGGCGGCACGCTGGTTCCAGGGCCCGACATGTACAGGGCTTTGCAACTTGGGATTGCCGACTTTGCATGGATTTTCGGTGCAATGAATCCAGGGGCCTTCCCCCTGTATGACCTCTTTTCCTTGCCCGGCCTCTTCCCTAACATGGCCACATCCAACCTGGTTCTGAGCATACTCCGGGAGAAGTTCCCTGAGTTTGAGAAACAGTTCAGCGCGAAGGTGAAACATATCAGTTCCTCGGTTATGCTGCGCTCCCAGATTCACTCCACGGTACCGATCCGTACCCTGGCCGACCTCAAAGGAAAAGTCATCGGGTGTCACGATGAGACAAGCGCGAAAGCCATGAGCAAATTGGGGGCTTCCGCCTTGGTATTGCCCCTTGGTGAGATGTATACCTCCGGCGAAAGAGGCGTGGTGCAGGGCCTTGTGGTTGCCTGGGGAGCGTTTGGCAATTTTCGCCTCAATGAGGTATATAAATACCATACCTTGGTACCCATTAGCCCTACCGTCAGCCATTATCTCTTCAGTAGCAAAATATGGAAAAAATTTACTTCAGAGGAACAGGAAAAATTCGTGTTGATGGCCCCCTGGTTTCAGCGAGCATGTAATGAAGGCGCTAATCTGCCCGGTTATAAAATTCTGCGGGAAGAGATTCTTGCACAGAAAAAGGGGCATGAGCTTTTCGAATGGTCGCCGGAAGACATGAAAGAGGCCAGGAAGATTTTCAGGGCCTTGTGGGTTGAATGGGCCGAGAAAATGGAGAAAAAAGGCCTGCCCGGGAAAAAGATTCTTGAAGAAGCTGAACGGCTTCTGGAGCTGTACGGTTATCAATTCGGATAGACGTTAGCGGCGCCTGTTCCACCGTAATGGGGCAGGAGTCCTCGGCTTTCATCCTTGATGAGGGTCGAGGGATAAAAAGAGAAACCAACCATAAAGAAAAGAGAGGCATACAGTATGGATAGCGTTCTTGAAACCAGCCCGAACGTCTTGACCGAAAAGGTCCCAGGCGAAAAATTGGAGGGGCAGGCCTTTTCATGGCCATTGATGCTGGGCCGGGCGTTAAGCAGTTTTTTAAGGCCGGTATCCAATTTATGCATTGCCAGCGGCGCCTTAGCCTTGATAGGCGGGATGCTTTTGATTGTTATAGATGTCATTCTACGCGCTACCCTGCACATAAACATCCCGGGCGCCATTGAGGTGGTCAAAGTCTTGCTGGTCATCATATTCTTTTCCGGCATGGCGTATACCCAAATGCTCAAAGACCATGTGAGAGTCGATGTTCTTGTGAACAAATTTTCGCCGACCATCAGAGCCGCAATCACCGCGTCGGCTGACCTGGTGGCGTTGGGAATCATCTCCATCATAAGCTGGCAAAGTGTCGTGCAGGGACAGTACGAATGGACTACCGGTTCTACCACCGGCCTTCTGGAGATCCCGCTCTGGCCCTTTGCCATGATAACCGCCGTTTTTATGGCATTATTTGCCTTGGCCGTATTGGTCGATTTTTTAGAGTGCTTGGGCGATCTAGCTGCCCGGGGCGTTAATATGTATTTTTGGATGGCCCCGGGCATCATCGTCACCATAGTCCTGTTTGGGATGTCATTCTTACCGGAAATCCTCCTTCCTTTCCAAATTGAACCTTACACCTTCGGCGGTATCGCCCTATTGCTCATGTTTGCATTGATATTTTGCCATGTCCATATCGGCGCTGCCATGGCCACCGTCGTTATTTGGGGCATGGGGTATCTGACGAGTCCGGAGGCGGGCCTGGGTATGCTGGGCATGACCTCACAGACCACGGCGAGTAATTATGTTTTCAGCGTCCTCCCCCTGTTTATGTGGATGG
>Ga0257125_1001796_pt1 | contig 20070 bp, 12 predicted proteins | sample SI106_200metaG_FD_190183 | JGI IMG/M metagenome (GOLD analysis project Ga0257125, IMG submission 190183) | Marine microbial communities from Saanich Inlet, British Columbia, Canada - SI106_200 | ecosystem: Environmental > Aquatic > Marine > Inlet | place: Canada: British Columbia | collected...
ACGGTTGATTCTGCACTTGCTTTCTTTTTAGCCATGGGGTTCTCCTTAGTAACTCTAACTCCAGTTTGGCTAAAAAGCCTCCATTAATATTTCACTATATTTGTCCAATAACCTTTGAGGGCAAACAGACGCTGATCTGCTGAAAAACTCGCTCACCATTCAATTAGCCGCTATCTCGATTTTTATCCTGTTGCTCTCCCTGGGCATTTCCTATGTGCTCTTGCGAGGTATTGATAGACCATTACAACAAATCGTTTTCGCGGCGAACCAAATCCGATCCGGACAGTTGGATGTCCGCAGTGGATATCAGGCGGCCAATGAATTCGGTGAGCTGTCTGCCGCATTTGATGCCCTGGCGGATACAACCCAGACCAATCTGGAAATGAAAGAGAAGTCCGCGCTGCTTAATGCCATCCTGGCGCGCGAAAACGAAGTGCGTGCTTTTTGCAAGAAGTTGCTCAAGGCACTCGTTGAGCAGACCCATTCGCAGATCGGGGCTATTTATTTACTAAACGACCAGCAAGATCAATTCGAGCACTTTGCATCCATCGGGCTGGATGCCGGAAAGCGATCCTCTTTTTCCGCTGTAACGAACGAGGGCGAATTCGGCATGGCTCTGGTTACGGGAGAAATACAGCGTATCACCAATATTCCCGAAGATTCGCACTTTATCTTTGCGTCAGTCAGTGGCGCGTTCAAGCCGCAGGAAATCATTACCATTCCACTCTCTACGAATGGTGATGTCAAAGCTGTGCTGTCGCTGGCAAGCATCCGCGCCTACGATCCGAGTGTCATCCCATTCTTGAATGATGTTCTTGATACTGTCGCTGCCCGTTTAGTCAGTGTGCTGGCTTACCAGCAAATTGAAAAGCAAGCCGAAGAGCTTGAAAACCAGAATCGAGAACAAGAAATCCAAAGCAAAGAACTGGCTGCGCAAGCGAACGAACTGATTGAGCAAAATGCAGTGTTAGAGATTCAGAAAGAACAACTGGATGAAGCAAATCGACTTAAATCCACCTTCCTCTCCAATATGAGCCATGAATTGCGGACTCCACTCAACTCGGTGATCGCCCTATCCGGGGTGCTCAATCGTCGCTTGTCCACGATGATTCCGGAAGAAGAATACAGCTACCTGGAAGTGATCGAGCGGAATGGCAAGAATCTATTATTGCTGATTAACGATATTTTGGATCTCTCTCGAATCGAATCCGGGCGGGAGGAAGTCGGTCTGGAGCAGTTTTCGGTGAGAGCGTTGGTTAACGAGCTTGTGGACATCATCGAACCCCAAACCCACCATAAAAATGTGACTCTCCTCAATCAGATCAGCGCTGATCTGCCGCTGATTACATCTGACCCTGCTATGTGTCGCCACATCTTGCAAAATTTGATTGCCAACGCGGTCAAATTTACGGATGTTGGTTCAGTAGAGATTTCAGCCCAACAGATCGATGATGAGATACACATAGCCGTCCGCGATACAGGGATTGGGATCGCTTCCGATCAGTTTCCCTATATTTTTGATGAATTCCGCCAAATCGACAGCAGCGCCTCGCGCAAATATGGTGGCACAGGGCTGGGGCTGTCTATTGCTAAAAAATACGCACTGTTCTTGAAAGGTAATCTCTTTGTAAGCAGCGAACCAAACCAGGGATCGACCTTCACCCTGAGCCTGCCGCTAAAACTTACCCTGCCCGGCACAGGGATGTTGAAGTCTTCAACCCTTCGAAAAGAACCAACGCCCCCTCTGGCAACGGTAGCCGCAGGCACGGGGCAGCGCATTCTGCTGGTGGAGGATAGCAATCCAGCCGTGATCCAGATCACCGACATACTGAACGCTCAAGGCTATCAGGTTCAGGTGGCGAAGAATGGTATCGAAGCGTTGCAACAAATCGAAGATGTGCCGCCGGATGCCGTGATCCTCGACCTGATGATGCCAGATATGGATGGCTTCGAGGTCCTTAAGAATATCCGAGACAACGAAATTTCATCACAGCTACCGGTTCTGATCCTGACTGCCCGCCATGTGACCAAAGATGAGTTGAGCTTCCTCAAGGGAAATAATATTCACCAATTGATCCAAAAAGGGGATATCAGCAAAAGTGAACTACTAGCCTCGATTGCCCGGATGGTCTCTCCAGCTCCGGCAGCCACGAGCAAGTTGGAGAAGAAAACGTCCCGAAAACCGACATCTGACAAGCCGCTGGTTTTGGTCGTGGAAGATAATCCCGACAATATGCTGACCATCAAAGCCTTGCTCCAGGATACCTGCACGCTGCTTGAAGCAATGGATGGAAAGATAGGCGTTGAGCAAGCCAAAACACACATGCCTGATCTGATTCTGATGGATCTCGCTCTACCGGTGGTGGATGGCTACGCCGCACTAGAGTCGATACGAAAAGACGAGGCGCTGCGCCACATCCCGGTTGTTGCGGTTACAGCCAGCGCGATGGTGGGCAACAAAGAAGAGATATTGGCCCACGGTTTCGATGGGTATATCTCCAAACCGATTGACAATGAAGAACTCAGTAAAACGATCCAGGAGTTGCTTTATGGAAACTAAAAAAACAACCATTCTGGCAATTGACGATATTCAGGATAACCTGACCTCGCTCAAAGCTGTCTTGCAGGATGCGCTACCTGAGTTCAGGTTGCTGACTGCTTTGAATGGACCCAATGGGATTGCACTGGCGCAGACCGAAGACCCGGATGTGATCTTGCTGGATATCGTTATGCCCGATATGGACGGCTTTGCAGTCTGCCGGAAACTCAAGGCTGACGAGGCCTTGAGGCAAATCCCGGTCGTTTTCCTGACTGCACTCAAGACCGACCGGAAAAGCCGCGTTAAAGCCCTGGACGTGGGTGCGGAGGGTTTCCTGACCAAACCTCTGGATGAAATTGAACTGATCGCCCAGATCCGGGCTATGGTCAAGATCAAGGCAGCCAATCGGCATCAGCGAATGGAGACAGAAGAACTGTCCGCATTGGTAGCCGAACGCACCCGCGAATTGGAAGAGGAATTAGCGGAGCGATTGAAGGCGGAGGAAGCGCTGCGTTTCTCAGAACTGGAGTTACGGGAAGCCCAGTCTGTTGCCCGCATTGGAAATTGGAAATGGGATATAAAAAACGGGGAAGTTACCTGGTCAGATGAAATGTATCTCATCTTCGGGATTGATAAATATTCCTATAAGGGGCGTCTTGGGGATGTCATAGCTAAGGTGATCCATCCCGACGACTTGCATCTTGTTCTGCCTTCCAATGCTTCAAATATTGCCAGTAAACCCGTTGAGTATCGAATTATCCTGCCGGATAAATCCATCCATCATATTTGGGCAAAATCCGGCGAGGCGGTCATGGACGGCGAAGGCAAACCCATTTTCCTGAGGGGCATTGCCCAGGACATTACCGAGCGCAAGCAGGCAGAAGACGCTCTGCGGGAATCTCAAGAACATTACCTTTCATTATTTAATAATATGCTGGATGGCGTATACCGCAGCACGCACGAGGGCAAATTTGTGGATGTCAACCCAGCCATGATCAATATGTTTGGATATTCAAGCAGAGAAGAGATGCTACAGGTGGATATCAGGACCGAACTCTACTTTGAGCCTGAAGAAAGAGGCAGTCACATTTTGGACACGGGGCAGGAAGAGATCGAAGTTTATCGAATGCGCCGAAAAGATAGAAGTGAAATATGGGTTGAAGATCACGGATACTATGTACATGATGAGCAGGGAAGGATCTTATATCACGAAGGAATTTTGCGCGACATCACCGAGCGCAAGCAGATCGAGAATACACTAATGTTCCTGTTGGAGAGCGGATACTCTGACGAAAATTTCTTTCATTCGCTGGCGCGCTACCTAGCCATAAGCCTGAGAATGGACTACGTCTGCATAGACCGCCTGTCGGGAGATCAGTTGAGCGCCCAAACAGTGGCAATCTACTTTGATGGCAAGTTCGAGGATAATGTAGAGTACAGCCTGAAGGATACCCCTTGCGGCGATGTGGTTGGCAAGAATATTTGTGTCTTTCCCAAACAGGTGCGCCATCTGTTTCCAGAAGATGCGGTGCTCCAGGAGATGCTGGCTGAAAGTTATATTGGCATCACCCTGCGGGATATCGGAGGGCAGCCAATCGGCCTGATTGCTGCCATTAGCCGGAACCCTCTGGAAAACAGCTCCCTGGCAGAATCGGTGCTGAATTTGGTTTCCGTGCGCGCAGCCGGTGAACTGAAGCGCAAGCAGGCAGAAGAAGAACTCATCTATTTGAGCACTCACGATGCGTTGACCGGTTTGTATAATCGCGCTTTTTTTGTAGAGGAGATGGCACGCCTCGAACGCGGACGGGGTTTTCCCGTCAGCATTGTGATGGCAGATGTAGATCGCCTGAAGGAAACGAACGACCAGGAGGGTCATGCTACCGGAGACGCCCTGCTCAAACGCGTTGCGCAGACGCTGACTGTCTCCTTCCGTACAAACGACGTGATTGCGCGCATTGGCGGGGATGAGTTTGTCGTGCTGCTCTCCAACACAGATGCGAACGCAGCCGAAGAATTAATGCGCCGGGTACGGCAGGTCATTCTGGAACATAATACTACTCACGCTGAAACACCGATCCGCCTCTCGCTCGGTGTCAGTACGGCTGAAGAACCAACTTCCCTTTCGGAAATGCTGAATGAAGCGGACGAAAATATGTATAATGAGAAACGAGGAAATCATGCTGCCTCCTGAAAAAACAGGAGAGCGGATAATTTTTCGGGCTTCGTCCTGGTATTCACCTAAGAATCACCGATCTTAATTTAAACATTACGACAGTGCTCCGCAAGAAACTTGCATCAATAGGGAGAATATGATGAAAAGATATTTGTCTTCTACGAACCTGATGGCTTTTACAGTGGGAAGCCTGGTTTTGGTCGGCTTGTACCTGACTAGCCTGTATAGTTATCTCTTATTCCACACGCTTGTTGAAGTTGTCACCATCCTCATCGCCGGAGGGATTTTCATCCTGGCTTGGAATACACGCCGTATCAATGATAATAGCTATTTGTTATTCATCGGTATCGCTTATGTGTTTATTACATTCATAGATTTAATTCACACCTTAGCCTATAAGGGTATGAGTGTATTTCAAGGCTACGATGCCAACCTGCCGACCCAGTTGTGGATAGCGGCGCGCTACATGCAGGGCATTTCCTTGCTTATCGCGCCGTTTTACATCCACCGGAAGCCGAAATCGACCTTCGTACTCGCTGGTTTCGGCTCGGTGACAATACTATTGCTGATGAGCATCTTTTACTGGCAGGTCTTTCCTGTTTGTTATATCGAAGGGACTGGCCTGACACCCTTTAAAAAGATCAGCGAATACGTGATTTCCCTGATAATCCTGGCGGCGATCGCCTTATTGTTGCGTGATCGCAAAGCATTCGAGCGACGTGTGTTATTGTGGCTGGTGATCTCATTCCTTTTGACCATTGGTGCAGAACTGGCTTTCGTATCCTACGTCAGCGTATATGACTACTCTAATCTTATTGGGCATCTGATCAAACTTATTGCTTTCTATTATATCTATAGGGCGTTAATCGAAACCGGCCTGAGCAGGCCTTACGACTTGATCTTCCGTAATCTGGCTCAAAGCAAGATCTCACTGCAACAAGCGTACGATGAGTTGCGAAAAACAAAGGAGGGGGCGGAAGAAAATGAGAATATATTAAACCTGTTCCTGCAACATAGTCCGATTTTAATGTATTTGAAAGATGAAAAAATGCGAGTGCTCCGGGCAAGCAAAAATTTAGAGACAATGCTCGGGATACCCGTAGAGCAAATGCTTGGAAAAACAAACGCTGAGCTTTGGCCCTCCGCATTCGCAAAAAAAATAGAAACTGATGACCTGATGACCTTGAAGAACGACAAAACGATCGAGGTCGAAGAAGAATTAAAGGGCCGGTTTTACACCACGATTAAATTTCCGATTCAAATGGAAGGAGAACCTCGCTACATTGCCGGTTTTTCGATTGACATCACCAAGCGCAAACAGGCGGAAGAAGCGTTACGTGAAAGCGAAGAGAAATATCGCACGGTGGCAGATTTCACCAACGACTGGGAAGCGTGGAGCGCGCCAGATGGTACTTACCTGTACGTATCCCCTTCCTGTGAACAGATCACAGGGTATACCGCGGCAGAGTTCCTCGCTGACCCGAATTTTGTCATGAAGATCACGCACCCCGACGACTTGCCAATGGTCAATAAACATTTTGGCACGTCTTTCGATGGCTCCAGGAACGAGGATCTTCATTTGGATTTTCGAGTCATCACCCCAAACGGAGAGATCCGTTGGGTCAACCATTTGTGTACCGCTGTGTATGGTGTAAATGGAAAGTGGTTGGGTCGTCGTGAGAGCAATCGCGATACCACCGAACGCAAACAGGCAGAGGATGAACTGCGCCACACCAAGGAAGTGCTCACAACGGTGAACATCGAATTACAAGCCGCCCTGAACCGCGAGAAAGATTTGGCACGCACCGATGTCTTGACCGGCATCAACAACCGCCGCCACTTATTCGAACTCGCCGAACGGGAATTTGACGTTGCTACGCGTTATCAACAACCGCTATCTGTGCTGATCTTCGATCTTGACCATTTCAAACAAGTCAACGATACCTTTGGACACGCGGTCGGCGACCAAATGCTGCAACGCGTAACGGAAGTTGCCTGCGCCGAGCTGCGCTCTGCGGATGTGATCGGGCGCTACGGGGGCGAGGAATTTGTGATCCTTTTACCAATGACCACAGCGCAAGACGCCCTTCCGTTGGCGGAACGCATCCGCGTGGGCGTAGCTGCGATACGTATCCCAACAGAAAAAGGGGATGCTTCCGCAACAATCAGCATCGGCATCGCAGAATTAAAACATACTTCAGGCGAATCGTTGGATAGCATCCTTATTTGTGCAGACAAAGCCATGTACGCCGCCAAGCAAGCCGGGCGTAATTGCACGGTGATTAGTGAGCAATGAGCAGTGACCTTTAATGGAGTGTCTTATGGAAAAAACTAATCCATCCAAAACCGAGTTGCGCCAGCAGGCCGAAGAGAAGTTGATAAAGAGCAAGAAGAAAACGGGTCAACGACATAGAAATTGCCTTGAACATCAATCTGGGCGTATCTAGCAAGAACGGTCAAGATGATCTCCTAACAATAAATATGATGTTCGAGAGAGCCGATCAGGCGTTATATAACGCTAAACGGGCAAGCCGGAATCGGGTGATGGTTTGGTCTGTGCCCCTTAATAAACCCAGAAAAAGAGCAGAACAAGATGCTGGTTCAAGCATCTAATCTGATAGAATTCTCAGTAAATCTCGTTGAAGGTTTTTCGTTATACGGAGTGTGCAAAATGTCTAAAAAAGGATTGATAAACATTGTATTGCTTCTTGTGTTAATCACTGGATGTGCCCCTCAAATAACCCCCAGCCCAGAACCGCAAGTCTTTTCCGTTTTGTATAATGATAAGGAAAGTACTCCTTTTCAGGAAAGTTGGGCAATATTGGATGAATATAAACAAAGGCAAAATGTTATTTTGGACGTTCGCTTAGGCGATGATGCTGATTATGAAAAAGTGATCATTCAGGCCCTTGAGTCAGGAGAAACACCAGACATTATTTTAAAAGTATGGCCGAATCAGATTGAAGGGTATGCCAATGCAGATGTTTTATTACCCTTTAGTGATTATGAAGACCAGTTGCCTTATTTTATGACATATATTCGAGAACATAATTTACAGGGTGAACTTGATAAGTTACGTCTGAGTGATGGAAATTATTATATTCTTCCAGGTTATCAGAGACAAATCCAGGTCCAACAATGGATATACAGGCGGGACATTTTTGAAGCGAATGATTTGGCAATTCCAACAACATATGACGAGTTGTTCGATTCGCTGGTTATCCTGAAAGAAAAATATCCTGATTCAACCCCAATTTCTGCACTTTGGGGGGGAGCTCATCTGTTTGCTATGATGGGAGCTGGATACGGAATACCTGCGGGATGGGCTGGGACCAGCTACTATAATGCGCATGATGATCTTTGGCAATATTCCCCCGCTACCGATAACTATAAGGAACTTTACCGATTCCTGAATCGTTGTTATGAAGCAGGCATCTTAGACCCGGCGTTTTTCACTCAGGGGGATGATGAGTTTTATACAAAAATTCAGGATGGACATGTCTTTGTTTCGGTCACATGGATCACATCTGGATTCAGAAATTGGAATGATAAACTGAAAGAAAACGGGATCGCTGATGGCGAATGGGCGCCTCTTCCTGTCCCCGAAAGCACGATCGGTTTAAAGGCGCTTCCTCCCGTGGATCCATTTAGGAAAGGGTTGATTGTTCCGTCTCGCGTAATAAATGAGCCCTATTTTGCAGATCTGCTAAAATTCTTAGATTGGGCAATCTATTCAGAAGAAGGCAGGACATTAACCACCTGGGGAGTAGAGGGGCTGACCTATGAAAACACAGCGGATGGCAAAGCTTATCTTCCAAATATAAAAACACCCAAAAACCCGGATGGGACAATCGATATCAGCAAGGAATATGGGTTTGACATGATCTTCAACTTTACCGAAAACGAAGAGTTTGAAGATTACAAAAAACCAGCAGAAATTGTAGCATTTCTGGAAAGATCTCTGGAAGCAAAAGAAGCCGCTACAATGAATCCAACTCTTACTTTGGATGCTCAATCTGTTGAGGTCATCAGTTTGATTAGCGAAAAACTCAACCCATACGTTGTGAAAACCAGTTCAGATTTTATTACAGGCGAGCTTGATATTGACAAAGACTGGGATACCTATATCGCAGAATTGGAAAGCATGGGGTATAAAACAGTCGAGGAAGTTTGGAATGATGCTTGGAAAAAACAAAATGAATAGGTTGACCTCACTCATTTACCAATTTAACAGCAAAGACTTTCTTGTTCAAATGCTCATCTTGATGAATGAATATGAAAAAAATAAATCGAATCAGTGCTAATTTGAGAAACAGCTTCTTTTCCTCTCAAGCATTTTTAGGGTTGTTTGGGTGTGGCTTGGTTGCGCTGTCTGTTTTCTTGTGGAAAACCCGGGAATCAACAAATTTAACACAGTTATCTCTGCAAACCCAAGCCAGAGCGGCTGTCTATGCCAGTGAAGCGGAAATTAGATTTCGGGGTATTGATAATGCGCTGAATCGGTTGGCAAACGAAGGGCTTCCCAGTCTAGAGCAAACAGAATGGGAAAAAGACAAAGCGTTTTTTATTGATTCTTTTGATGGTCTCGATAGCATAGCCTGGATTGATAAAAGTAATATCATTCGGATGATCGCGCCCTTTGATGAGAATCAGTCCTATCTGGATCAAAAGTCCAGTGAGATCGCTCTGGGACCATCCGATCTTAGCGTCACGATCCCGGTTTACCAGGGTACAAAACTTGAAGGATTCGTTTATGGTGTGATTGGTGTCGATTCATTTGTTGAGCCAATCGTTATTGGCCTCAAAGATGAATTTATGTTGCAAATCTCTCATGATGAAATATCTGTTTTTGTTTCTGAAAACTGGGAAGCTCCTAAAAAAGAATTTGAAGTGAGTCGGGTCATCGCTTTGCACGATACAGCCGTTTTGAATTTTTCTTTGGCACCAACTGATAAACACGTTAATAACGAAGTAACAAGCGCAAGAGAAACGCTGTATTTAGGCTTGCTCTTTTCATCCCTGCTGCTCTCGGCTGTCTATTTTGCCCAAAGATTTAATACCCTCTCAAAGCTAAATGCCGCCCGTTTCAAAGAGCTGTTGGAGGAAGTCGATCTGGTCGCTGTAATGCTTGATAAAAACGGCCATGTAACATTTTGTAACGATTACTTGCTGGAGCTAACTGGCTGGGAGCATGCGGATGTATTGGGGCAAGATTGGTTTTCACGGTTTTCGCCTAGCCCCTGGGCAGAGGACAAAGCACAATTCCTGGCTTCGGTAAACGATGGAAATCTTATTGCGCATGGAGAGCGCCAGATCCAAACCCGAGCTGGTGAATTACGCTGGATGATGTTCAACGATACCCTACTGCGGGATACTCAGAACAATATCGTTGGGATCGCCAGTCTCAGCGTGGACATCAGCGAGCGCAAGCAGGCAGAGGACGCACTACACAATGAGCAGACTCGCATAAGAACTATTCTCGACACGGTTGGAGATCCCATATTCGTCAAGGACAACGACCATCGTATCATCCTCGCCAATCGTGCATTCCACGATATGTTCGGTCTGGGTGAAAACACCGTGATAGGCAAAACTCTGGCAGAAAACGTTCCCATAGGCGAGAAGGAACATTTTCTTGCCGTTGATAGACAAGTTCTCGATACCGGCGTACCCGACCTACGTGAAGAGACGCTTACTGTGGGAGGCTTCACGCATATTGTCGTCACAAGAAAGACGCGCTTTGTTGAAAACTCAGGCAAGAGGTTCCTGGTAGGATCAGTCCACGATATCACCGGGCGCAAGCAGGCAGAGGACTCACTGCGTTTGAGCGAATACCGCATGCGCTCATTATTTGAAAATATGGCCGAAGGTGTCGCGCTCCACAAGATAATCTTTGACGAATCGGGAGAACCGGTTAATTACCGCATTTTGGATTTCAATCTACAATACGAAAATATTCTTGGCATAACCCGCAAAGACATCATTAAAAAACTTGCTACAGATGCTTACGGAACTCCCGAGGCCCCATACCTTATGGAATATTCAGAGACTCTTCGTACTGGCAGGGGTAGTCACATGGAAATCTATTTCCCGCCCATGAAAAAACATTTTGATATTTCCATCGCGCCGTGGGACGAAAAAGGTTTTGCCACCATCTTCACCGACATCACCGAGCGTGTACAAGCAGAAGCGGAAATTTTTCAGCACGTCACAGAACTCGAAATGCTCTACCAAAGCGGGCTAACGCTCAGCCAGTCACTCAACCCCAAAGAGATCGGGCAAAAGATCCTTGAACTCTTACAAGAAAAACTGAACTGGCATCATACTAGGATCCGCTTGTACCGCCAGGAGGAGGATTTCCTGGAACTACTGGACTTTAATCAACCGGGTTTGAAGAACAAGGTGGAACGGATGGAGACGGTAGAGCGCTTCAAAAATCTGATTACCCATTCGGGGCAGGGTCTGAGCGGCTGGGCGATCCGGCAGGGAGAGCCAGTGCGCTTGGGCGATGTGAGTGTTGATCCGCGCTATATCGAATCAACGCCCGGCATCAATTCCGGTTTATACGTCCCGATGAAATTGGGTAAAAACGTAGTCGGCGTGATCAGTATTGAAAGTGAAAAAGCCAATGCATTCAGCGAAGACGATGAAAGGCTGATCATCACACTGGCAAGTCAGGCCCAAAGCGCATTTGAAAATGCGCGCCTCTTCGAGGAAACGCGACGACGTGTTTCAGAACTGGAAATGCTCTATGAAAGCGGCCTGGCGCTCAACAACTTACTCAGCCCAAAAAAGATCGCGCATAAAATTATCGCACTGCTCGAAGAAAAGATGAATTGGCATCATATCGCCATCCGACTGCGCGATCTGCACGATGAGACTCTTGAAGTGTTGGCCTTCAGCCAGCCCAATGTAAAGGACGATGTCGAAAAAAAGAAAATAGGGGAACATTTGAATACGCAGATCCATAAAAGCGGTGTGGGGCTGAGCGGCTGGGTAGTCCAAAATTCCCAAACCGTTCGCACCGGAAACGTGGGGAATGACCCGCGTTACGTGGAGACATATCCCGGCCTGCGTTCCGGCTTATATGTACCCATCAAATCGGGCCAGCGCACCATTGGCGTGATTAGCATCGAAAGCGAAGAGCCAGATGCATTCAGCGAAACGGATGAACGCCTGGTCGTCACGCTGTCCAACCAGGCTGCTCAGGCAATCGAAAATACCCGTCAGCTCCAAGCAGCCCAACATCGCACAGCACAATTAGTCTCACTGCACAAAATAGACCAAGCCATTACCAGCAGTTTCGATTTGCCATCCACGCTGGACGTGCTCTTAAATCATTTACTGGAGCAAATGCATGTAGATGCTGCGGCAGTGTTAAGCTACAAAAAAAATCTTCAAACCCTAAACTTCATTCAAGGAAAAGGTTTTCATACCGCCGTCCTCCAGCATACCAACCTGCGGCTGGGCGAGGGAATTTCAGGAAAGGCTGCTTTGGAACGACGTTCCATCTTCATTCCTGACCTGCCCCAGTCAGAAACTGCTTTTTCTGAATCCCCAGACTTTGAAAAAGAAGGCTTCCGTGCTTATTATGGCATTCCCCTGATCGTAAAGGATGAGTTGGTTGGCGTATTGGAAATTTTCCATCGTTCACCTCTCAACCCGGATAACGAATGGATAAGTTTCCTGCAGGTACTAACCGGGCAGGCAGCCATTGCCATTGATAACGCCGCCGTGTATGATGATCTGCGGAGCTCCAATACGGAATTGGCATTAGCTTATGATGCCACTATCGAAGGCTGGGCACAGGCTCTGGAACTGCGCGATATGGAAACAGAAGGACACAGCCGACGGGTGGTAGACCTGACCATCGAGTTGGCGCAAAAGATGGGAATCAGCGATAAAAAAATGACCGATATCTACCGAGGTGCGCTCTTGCACGATATTGGCAAAATGGGTATCCTTGATGCTATCTTGCAAAAGCCAGGCAAGCTCACAGATGAAGAACGACAAATTATGCAACAGCATCCTGTCTATGCTCATGAGTGGCTTTCTAAAATCGACTACCTACAACCCGCGATAGATATCCCCTACTATCACCACGAAAGATGGGATGGAACAGGCTATCCACGTGGGCTAAAAGGAGAGACAATTCCTCTCCCCGCGCGCATCTTCGCCATTGTGGATGTCTGGGACGCGCTTCGCTCGGACCGCCCTTATCATAAGGCTTGGTCCCGAGAAAAAACACTGGCGCATATCCGGGCAGGGTCCAGCAAACACTTTGACCCCAAAGTGGTGGATGCGTTCGTGGAATTTGTGGCAGAAGGAAAAGTGAAATAATGAGGCATCCCCACTCATCTTAGTCGCAGACACGGAATCGACATAAACTAAAGCGCTCCCTTAGCGCACAGAAAAGTCGACAGAGCCGCCTCAAACTTGATTCGAGGGTTTTAGCCGCCAAATAAGGCTTATCTGCTCTGTTTAAGACAAAACATCGATTCCGCAGACTTAATCGTTTTTCTACTCGGATGCTGAGAATCCCTGATAATTTGTTCGTGACCATGAATGCAGGAAATATTAGAAAAGGATATTGATGAACACGAATGCCAATTATTTCTATAGCCTGTTACTACTCATTGCTGGTTGCATATCACTGGTAGCAATGCAGGTAGCATGGAAACGCCGTCATTTGGTTCCATACGCGTCTCCTCTAGCGATATTTAGCCTCGGGTCAGCATGGTGGTCCTTGACCTATGCTCTTCACTGGACAAATACTCCTCGCTTCTCTGAGTTTTTTTGGGTCGACATAACATATATTGGCGTTGTCACCATTCCGACAGCTTTTTTTGTTTTTTCATTAGGCTATTCCGACAAAGCCCATTGGCTTTCGAAGCGCATCTTTTTTTTGCTGGCAATTGTGCCTGTGCTTACACTTGTTTTTTTGTGGACAGATTCCCAATTTGGAATCTTTTTTGCTGGGAAACGAAGTAGTGCAGATGCAGTGATCTCTCAGGGAGGCCTATGGTTTTGGTTTCATATAGTCTATTCCTATTCCCTCATCTTATATGGAATGTTCATAATGTTTAGAGCATTTTATCGCTCTCCCCAAGCCTACCGTAAGCAAATAGGAATCCTGATTGTTGGGGCTCTAATTCCGTTAGCAACAAGTCTTTTCACCGTTTTCTGGAAAAATCTAAGCTTAAATCTGGATTTGACCCCGTTTTCTTTTACGCTAACGGGCTTGTTAATTTCAATCGGCGTCTTTCGTTTTGGCTTTTTAGATTTGAGGCCTATTGCTTATGAAATTCTTTTTGCTAATCTAAGCGATGCGGTGATCGTCCTCGACGATAAAAGTCGAATCATTGATTTAAACCCCCTCGCAGAAAATCTCATTGGAAATATGCTGAAATCTCCTATGGGGCGCAGTATCGAAGAATTACAGGAATTGATACCTGAGATGCGGACTATATTTGTTGAACCAAAGGAAGGTCAGGCTGAATTTTCTATACCTGGCCACCCAAGCAAATACTTTGAATCGGCATTATCACTTGTGTTAAATCGTTCCAAAGTTTTGCGCGGTCGCATATTGACAATAAGAGATATTACAGAGCGAAAAAAGGCGTCCTTGGAGTTAGAACGGGTCAACAAGGAACTCAAACAGACAGAGGCAGCATTGCAGAAATTAGCCATCACAGACCCACTAATAGGCTGTTTCAACCGTCTTCATTTCTTCTCCCTGGCCGAAAAAGAACTGATCAGAGCTACGCGCTACAATCACCAGCTTTCAGTTTTTATGATCGACATCGATTATTTCAAGCAAGTCAATGACACATACGGGCACAGTGTGGGCGACCAGGTATTGATTGCCATTGCCAGGCGTATTGAAATATTCTTGCGAAGCACAGATATCTTTGCCCGTTACGGTGGGGAAGAATTTGTCATTCTGCTTCCTGAAACCAATGATGCCCGAGCCTGGCAAATAGCCGAGAGACTACGAGAAAAGGTAGCAGAACCCTTCAAAGTCAATGAGTTAGAAATTCTCGTGAGCATCAGTTTAGGTCTTTCATGCTGGAGCAGTGAAGATGAGATATTATTAGACGCGCTGCTTGATAGAGCTGATCAGGCGTTGTATGCCGCCAAAAGGACCGGGCGAAACCAGGTCTTGGCTTGGCCGATTTCAGAAAATCAGTAACTCTCGAAAATAAATATGGCTAAAAGAATAAAATGCGGAAATATTCAACAGAAACCTTCTTTTTTTCTAATTGCTCTTCTAGGGAAGAAACATCTTTGTCTATTTGGAGCATGAGAGAAGTGGAATCTATCCTCTTCTTGGGAATTGATTTGAAGTTCTTATCATCATTTTTTTGAGCCTTTATACGGTTGCATTTCTCGGTAAAAAATAGAAATAGGTTACAATGAAAAAGAAGAAGGAGTATTACTTATGGAACGTACAGTAACTATTCACATTGAGAAATTGCCAGAGGGTCTCTATCTGGCAACGTCAGATGAAGTTCAGGGCTTGGTAGCTCAAGGGCGCACGGTCACAGAAACATTAGAGATTGCCCGCGATGTAGCCAAGAAGCTGATTGAAGCACAAACTGGCATTGACTTACCCGAGGTTGCCGACCACTTCACCTACCCTCTAGTCATAGGATAATCTTGGGTAGACTATCAGGTTTCTCTTACCGAAAGATTATCAAGAAACTCAAGAAGCTGGGGTTTGAGTTTTACCGACAAGCTGCCGGGAGTCATGAAATCTGGCATAACCCAGAAACGGGTTTATTCACAACAATTCCTAATCACCCAAAAGATATGCCTGAAGGAACATTGCGGGCTATTCTCAAAGCAGGTGGCGTTGACCCTGACGATTTCCTGAAAACCAAATAGCGATTGCAAGCACAAAACTTTCTCAAAAGGCAAGGAGACTCAAGGCTTCTTGTCTTTTTTTTGTTCTCATTCATCATCTTTTCTACCGCATACAATCTGTATTGTGTGCGGTAAAATGGTATAATACCGCATATAACGCTCCCTTTTTAGGGGTTTAAATCAAAAAATCTACCGCATACAATAACGAAAGGAAACAGAAAGAATGGAAATTAAGAACCAAGCAGTAAAAGAGTTTGCCGTCTGGATAGCCACAAACGCCTTACCGGGCAAGCATCGACGCGGCGCAGATCAGACGATCAAGGGATATATTAGCGACTTGGAATTATTCGCCAATTGGTTCAAAGAAACAACAAGGCTTGATCTCTCTGCTAAAACGCTGGTCTCAGACGACATTCAGGATTACATCACTTACTCTCAGACTGTTCAAAAAAGAAAGTCAAGCACGATCCTGCGTCGCTTTGCTGCAATTCGAGCATACTGCCTTTACTTGATGCAAACAAACAAGAACGTTACCAGTGACCTGACAACTGGCATCCGTTTGCCAAAGAAGGATGCAGCTTCAAAGCGTGGCTTGCGCCGCTTAGAACGTAATGCGGTCGGGCGTGTCTTCAATGCCCCCTGGAAAGATACAGACCAGGGGCGCGACAGGCTTGTTCGAGACAAAGCGATTGTCTTTATGCTGATGTATGTTGGCGTGCGCGTCGAAGAGTTGATGAATATCACCATGCCGGACATTCTTGCCATCAGTCAGCGCAAAGGGGAAATCAGGATATGTGAAGGCAAGGGGTATAAAACTCGTACGGTAGGGGTGTCATCCAAAGCTCGCCAGCCTTTGTTAGATTGGATTGAAAAGAGAAAAGAACTAGGCGTTGAGCATGAGTATCTTTTCACACGAGTAAATAAAGGATTTCTCCCCTTGAAAAAGCGCACAATCCAAGATGTCCTGGAAGCGACAAAAAAACGGGCGAATCTTGGCGATGTAGAACTTACCGCCCATATCTTGCGACACACGGCTGTTCGCGTATGGCGAAAAAAAACTGGAAATGATCGTCTCACTGCGGCGCAAATGGGACACAGTATCGCTACTATGCAGAAATACGATGCACTCAAGAAAAGCGACGTGATTGAGGCGGCAGAGAAGTTCTAATAGCGAGATGGCATAGTCAGAAATGACGATCTTGCAGCCTGAATGGGATATACCATCGAAGAGCGTAAAAGGTAGAGAATGTTGACGAAAGCCAACATTCTCTGCTTTTTTTAAAACCGGGTTAGATAGATCTAAGCAATCCTGAAATCTCATTAGCAACGAGACCGGGCAATTCGTCATTCGTTCCTTGACGACAAATGCGGTCAATATAATAAGCCGTGAGGCGCGTTGCAGAGGCGGAAGCTCTCAAGAGAGAGATTCTTTGATCTTCATTTAACTTAGACATAGTGTTTGCGACCTGTGTGCTTGACATGGAATAGCCTCCGAGTAATAGAGAGACTAAGGGGGATGCCGTCTCTTCCCCCTTAGTCCATAGGAATGGAACATAGGGGGAAAAGAACTAAACAAACAGGCGAGATCGCCTGGTTTTAAAAAAGAGAGAGAAGAGGTGTGAATACACCTCTTCTCAATAAAGTGTCTCTAAACTCATAAACAGACTGAAGGAGGCAGCCATATAGTGATGAGTATTAGAGACTTGCTCATATTGAGCGGGTCTCTTGCCCATCACAGGCTGGAACTTGGAAAACCAAGACCTACCGAGTCAGTAGTGTTTTAAGAGGAGAGAAACTTTTTCGCACGCTTGTTGAGCGCACAAATTACCTTATAGGGAGTCGAACCCTGAGAGCATCCAAGAACCTAAGGTGGTGGATAAAAAAGAAGCAGAGCAAATTGTTCTAATTTGCTCTGCTTTGAAGGGGACAGATTGAGACTGTCTACTTGCCGCTAAAACTAAATTTCTTCGATAGCACACTGAGCTAAAAATACTCAGATAACGAATCCTTTGCTCCAAAAAAAAGATTTTCTCCCTTTCGTAAGCATCTGGCGTGCTCCAAGATGAATTCTGTCAAAATATGCGTCGACTATTTTTAAAGTATATTATCCATCCAAGGGACTACGCACAGCTTTTGGACCCCGATTGAGAACATGGGTGTAAATCATGGTGGTCTTTACGTCTTTATGCCCCAAGAGTTCCTGCACAGTGCGGATGTCGTAACCTGCTTCGAGAAGGTGAGTGACTGCTTCACAAAAAATATTTATAAAACTCATGGCAAGGTGGTGCCGAAAATGCTATAATATTGGAAGTTTCCCCAAAATTCTTCGCCATTTGAACGTAAATGAAGGTGATTTTATTTTGACGTGGAATTCAGGTAGGAGTTATTCTGGAATGGCAGCTAATAGTTTCAATAAATACCAGCCTATTATATTTGGGGTATTCATTCTTTGCGGCCTGTGGCTGTGCAGCCTGTATAACTATCTCTTGTTCCATACCCTGGTTGAGACCTTCAGCATCGCCGTTGCAGTTGGCATGTTCTTTGTTGTCTGGAACACGCGTGGTTTCATGGAGGCTAACTACCTGCTCGTCTTGGGGATCGCATCCTTTTTCGTAGCCGGAATCGACCTTGTGCACATGCTGGCCTACAAGGGAATGACGGTATTCCCAGGCTATGACGCCAACCTGCCCACCCAGTTATGGATTGCCGGACGGTATTTACAGAGTATTTCCTGGCTGCTGATGCCGCTCATGATTGGGCGTAAGTTTTCCGCCCGAACAGTCAGTATGATCTATCTCATCGTTACAGGCGGACTGCTTGCTGCCATTTTTAGCGGGTTTTTCCCGACCTGCTATATCGAGGGGAGCGGATTAACGGCTTTCAAAAAGATCAGCGAATATATCATTTCGTTGGTCTTTATAAGCGCCATTTTCCTGATCTGGCGCAAACGCCATTCTTTCAATGCCAAAATCTGGAATCTCCTGATCGCCGCCACCGTCTTGAATATTTTTGCCGAATTGGCTTTCACGTTCTATGTCAGCGTATTTGGATTATCAAACCTGTTTGGACACATCTTCAGGCTGATTGCCTTCTATCTCATTTACCGGGCGATCATCCAGACCGGCCTGGAGCAGCCCTATGCGCTGCTGTTCAAACAGACCGCAGACAGTATGGAACGAATGCGTGCAAGCGAAAAGCTTCTGCGCACAATGGCTGAAAATTATCCCAATTCGTATGTTTCGATTATCGAAAAAGACTTCACGGTCGGGTTCTCTGCCGGTCAAGGGTTCACAAAACAGAATCTGGATCCGGAACAATTTCGAGGCTTGACACTGGAGCTGATTTTCGGGGAGCAGGCTGGAATCGTCCGAGCGTATTATCAAAGAACCTTCCAGGGAGAAGAGTGTTCCTTTGAATTATTCATCAACGATCAATACCAACTCTACCGAACCGTTCCATTGCGCCACGGTTTGAACCAGATCGATCAAATCCTGGTGGTTACCGAAAACATTACCGAGCGGAAAAAAAATGAAAAGGCCCTGGCCGATTCTGAACTTCAATATCGCACGCTGGTGGAAAATTCAGGTACCAGCGTGCTGGTTTTGGATAAAGACGGTGTGTACATCATAGCCAACGCCTGGGCTGCCGCCAATATGGGAGGCCAGCCAGAAGATTTTGTCGGAAAATCCATGGTTGATGTATTTCCCCTTGATGAAGCGAATCTTTATCTGAAAGAAAATCTTGAAGTAATCGAAAGCGGTATCGGCCGCTCTTATGAGCGCACCTACGAATTGGCAACCGGGTCGAAAACATTTTTCGTTATCGATCAGGTTATCAAAGATTCAAATGGGAACGGAGTCGCGCTGCAAAGTTCCAGTATCGACATCACGGAACGCAAGCAGGCTGAAAGGCAATTGGAGTTCCAGGCACACCTGCTTTCACAGGTCTCAGATGCGGTTATCGCCACCGACCATGAGCTAATGATTACATTCTGGAATGAAGCGGCATCGCAGGTGTATGGATGGGAGAAAGAAGATGCTCTCGGTCGACACCTGGACGAGTTGCTAAAGACCATGTTCATCAACGAAACACAGGCTGAAACCCAGGCTAAATTGCTGGCAAATGGTCAATGGGAAGGCGATCTTCAACAGCAGACCCGAGACGGCCAGACTTTGGATATCGAGGCGTCTGTGACCTGGCTCAAGGATGCAGAGGGAGAGATCATCGGTGGCATTACTTCAAACCGGGATGTCACCCGCCGTAAGAAGGCTGAACAAATTGTGAGCGAGTACGATGCGAAAATGCGCACGACGATCGATTCGATCCAGGATATTGTCTTCTCCGTCGACGGCCACTACCGGCTGCAAATTTGCAACGAGGCTTTTGAAGATGCCCTGCTGGCTGCTGGCGGGCGGATTATCCCACTGGGGGAAAGCGTGCTGGCCGATGAGTATCCGGATGACTTCAATAAATTATGGCAGGGTTACTATGA
>Ga0257125_1001799_pt1 | contig 20050 bp, 23 predicted proteins | sample SI106_200metaG_FD_190183 | JGI IMG/M metagenome (GOLD analysis project Ga0257125, IMG submission 190183) | Marine microbial communities from Saanich Inlet, British Columbia, Canada - SI106_200 | ecosystem: Environmental > Aquatic > Marine > Inlet | place: Canada: British Columbia | collected...
TGTGATTGCGAAGAGCCATTGGTTCTGCAGGGCCAGGTTTTAGCGGGGGGTTCCGGAAACCGGAGTTTTATGTTTGTAATCCCTTATCATTAGGGGATTTCCGGGCAGGGTGGTTGAAATAGTGTTGATAGAATGCCTTTTGAAGAACGACATTCAGACTAATTTCAAATGATCACAGCAAGTTAACTTGCCTCATAAAGCTTTCTAAAACAGTTTTTGGGGTTTCTTAATAATACCACATTCGTTTACTTCCTTTGCCGCCAATAATCGGGGTCACGTCTCAAATGCATCACGGCCAAAATGTAAATTTCATCATCAATGAGAGAATAGAGGAAACCGTTTTAGAAGGATTCTTCTGATATCACTATCCAAAACAGTCCAAGCTTCTGGGTGGGCTATGATCTGTTTAACTGCGGAAAAAACTTCAAAGCTGAAATCGGTTCCAAGACTGGGTGAGCACTCTTCATAATAGTCAACTGCATATAATAGCTCTTCTTCCGCTTCCGGATGAAAATAGAATTTCATGTTGAAAGTCTGTCCCAAATTCTATTAAAGACCTCATCACCAGGAACCGCTTCGACAGAACTGGAGTTTAGTTCTGATAAACGTTGTTTTGCCACTGGTACCCATTTCTTATCAACAACTGGGTCTGGCGGATTAAGGCTATTAAGGATAGATTCAACAACGACAGCCCTTTCTTCTACAGGAAGAGAAATTGCTTCTGCTATTAGGTCTTTTGTTTTCATCTCAGTCCTCGCCTTTTATGGATTTCGTTTTCAGTCTCTATCTGTATCATAATTCAATATTATTCTAAGAACAAGTCCCATAAATCAGATCGCATTCAATAAAAGCACTTAACTTTGTGTCCATTTTTTCTGTACAACATCAATCATACCTGTTTCGATTTTGAAATCAAACAACGGAATTCTGTTTTCAAAATTATCCAAGTGACTCTCGACTACAACAGTCCCAACGATCTCTAAGTTCCGTGTAGTGAAACCTAGCCACCTGAAACATGGGAAAAAGATACATTAATTAAACACTTTGAGTATTCTCACCAAAATCAGCAGAACAAGACCGCCCACGCCCGTAGCAAAACCAAGTGCGACGATGGTAAGGTTCAGTTTACCGGGACGAAATTCCTTGTCGATCATTTTCGTGACACAGAAGATATTCATTCCGAAAATCAAGGGATAGTTGACCAGTCCCACCGAAACAGCCAGAAGTACCATCACCATGGGGCGCTGTATCACAGTCGCTAACAGCAGACCGGTGGTTGTCACCAGGTAACTTCCCCAGAACGCAGCAAACAGGGTTACAATGAAAACCGGGAAGATCCATTCCCCCAATGTCTGGGTATAGATTTCTGACATTTTGAGCATGATATCAATTCCTTTGGGAACAATTCCTAGGGGTTTTAGAACCGTGGCGCCAATGGAGAGCAAGACCGTCGCAATAATGCAGCAGAGGACCATCCCCACCCGGATATCAAAAATCGATTTTTTCAAGGCCTGAAGTAGTGCCGTTTTTCCACTTCCCTCGCCACTGTCTCCCAACCAATCGCTACGCTTATTGACTGCCCACTCGGATAGAAAAATAGATATGGCTGGATCCGTTGGCATCCTTAAAACGCCCACAACCACACCTATATGGACACCTGGTTTTCTCCCGCTATCTTTTCAAATGGCAGATAAAAATCAGGAAGGACCTCCGGTGCCGGGTGGTCCGAGGGGATTGATTAAAAAGGGGTCGACATTACCGGCTGAAGCGGTTATAGTTCTGACACAAAAACACCCCAATATTTGTGTCAGAAACAACATGAAAAAAAGAAAAAATACCGTAGATATTCAGATCATTAATCGAATATACGGGCATGGTAGGGGTTGGGTCTTCACCCCAGATCATTTTAAGGACCTTGGCAGCCGTAATGCAATCGCTTCTGCCCTGAAACGATACAAACAAAAAGGATCTATTCGCCAATTGGCTCGGGGTCTCTATGACTACCCTGGGATTGATCCCGAATTGGGAGTTATACAGCCTTCTATGGAAGCCATTGCAAAAGCCCTGGCAGGTCGGGATGCCACACGCATGCAGCCGACAGGCGCTTATGCCGCGAATCTGCTTGGGCTCACCACCCAGGTTCCCATGAGGATTGCGTTTCTGACAGACGGATTACCCCGCACCGTCCAGGTCGGCAACCGACAGATTACCCTCAAACAGACCACACCACGCAACATGGCGACTGCCGGCAGAATTAGCGGACTTGTAATCCAGGCCCTTCGTCACTTGGGCCAACAAAATGTCAACGACCAGATCATTTCCCAGTTGAGCCGTCGCCTTGACGGCGATGCGAAAGCCCAACTACTAAAAGATGTTCGATATGCGCCCGCCTGGATCGCTGATATTTTTCGGCAGCTGATCGACAAAGGAGGCTCAAAGTGAAGGAGTTTATTAAACTGCCACAAGAGCGCCGCCGCTTGGTATTCAGTCAAACGGGAGCCAAGCTGAACCTGGCAGATGTCGCCGTGGAAAAGGACTTCTGGGTCTGCTGGATGCTCGATCAGCTTTTTCAACAGCCGACATGGGGAAAACACCTCACATTTAAAGGAGGAACCTCGCTCTCAAAAGGGTGGAAACTTATCGAGCGTTTTTCGGAAGACATCGACATTGTCATCAATCGGGCCGCAATCGGGTTTGGGGGAGACAATGCGCCTGAAGCGGCCCCCAGCAGAAAACAGACGAAAAAACGACTCAATGCACTACGCATTGCCTGTCAACAGTATGTGACAGACAACATTCAACCGTCTCTGTATGACACTATCACTACCCAGATGCCAGCCAGCCTCACCTGGGAATTGACTGACGACCCGGAAGACCCCGACCAACAGACCCTGTTGTTTTTCTATCCGACCGTGTTTCCGGATCAGGCCGCATACCTGCGACAATCAGTAAAAATTGAGATGGGGGCCCGATCCGATATTGAACCAATTGAGGCCATCAGAATTACCCCGTACATAAGCGAAGCGTTTCCCAACCTGCTACCAAACGCAACAGTCGAGGTGCGCGCGGTTTTGCCAAAACGCACGTTTTGGGAGAAAGCCATGCTGTTGCACGAAGAATCCTTTCGTCCCGGTGGCAAGGGATCCCGTAAGGACTATATGGCTCGTCACTACTATGACCTGTACCGACTGATCCAGGCAGGCATCGCTGATAGCGCTGCCGTAGATATGGATCTGTTTCACCGTATTGCCAAGCATCGCGCGATATATTTCCGGTACTCCTGGATTGATTACGCCACACTGGTCCCGGGACAGCTTCGATTGATTCCAACAGATGCCCAATTACCGGACTGGCGGTCGGACTATGCTAACATGCAAAAGGAAATGTACTATGGCACAGTACCTGGCTTTGATGAGATGATTGAGATTGTCCGTCGATTTCAGGATACATTCAATCAAGGGCAGGAATGATTCGGCTTTCCAGTGTACTTTCCCAATTCCTTTTTCACGTTTTTCAGCTTGCCTAAGAGCATCAGCTTTCCAAGCTGAGGGTCGCGAGTTCGAGTCTCGTTTCCCGCTCCATTCTTAGCGACCCGGACATTTTGCAGTCAGAATGTGTTTGCGACGCGATTCCTTAACATCAATGGGAATCACTTGACTAATTTCTAAGCCGATCCTTAGTTTCGCGCTTGCCCCAACAGCTTGATCTTCAGTGACTGCTTAAAGGGACCCGAGGCTTCCGGATCCAGGGGCAGTCGTAAGCGGTCTGCCAGTCCCGATGAGGTCGTTCCGTCGGCGAACAGGGCGTCCAGGCCGCCGTGGGTTGCGAACAGGGCTGAGACCCGCCGGCGGTCATTGTCGCCCAATGCCACATATCGCTCCTGCAGCACCTCCCGGCACCAGACCCGGTAGGTGGTGGTGATGGTGCTGCGCAACTCAAGGGTGGCACCACGGTAATCAAAGGTTTTCTTCCCGTCCCGGTGCGCCAGCGCGTTCTGGTGCAGGTAGGGCAGGTAGTCCTTGGCAATGCGCGACAGCAGGGGTCCCCAGTAATCCGCTTCCGGCCAGATCCAGGCCTGTTCGGCGGGGCATTTATCGATCCTGAGATTCCAGAGCCGGGCCAGCCATTCGTAGGTATTGGGTGCCTGCTGCCGCATCACCTCGGCAGAATTGGGGTCGTTGCCGAAATGGCGGAACATGGAGCCGAAGAACCCGAAATCGGCTGTACTTGGATGGCTGCCGAGAATAAAGGGCTGTTCTTCCAGCAGGGGCTCCAGGAATTCGAATTCCCGGAAGAGCATATCCCTGACAGCGTCGCTGTTTTCGCTGGACACGCCGTCGTTCCAGAGCCACTCCTTCATCAGTTGCCACCTGCCGAAATACCAACCCAGCAGCCGGGATGGCGCCTTTGGAATATTAGTGGCAGCGATCCGCCAGCCCAGAGCCCAGCGCGAGGCCCGCGGTACCCACCGCCACCAATTGGCCGGTCGCCAGAGCCACTCGTCGCCATAGTCCTCTATCAACAGGGCAACGAAGGCAAGGGCGGGATCATCGGTTGGCAGCACCGGTGCTTCCGAATATTTCTTTTCAAACCAGCCGATCAGGGGGGTGGTGTCAAACAGCCATTTCCCGTCGGCGGTCCGAACAGCCGGTACCTTCTGTACGCCCGTGGCAGCATGGACCATTTCCATTTTTTTGCTGTCTGCCTCGATGGGGATATGGGGGATCCCCTTATAGTGCAGATAGGCTTCCAGCTTGCCGCTGAAGTAGGAAATATCCATCTTGAAGAGTGAATAGGGGGCCTGGGGGTCTGAAATTACATTTTTAGGTGTTCTGCCTACGATTCCTTCCTCCCCACCCGATTTTGGGGGATCCGGCTGCATCCTGTTAAACCATTTCCGATGCCTGTGCCGCTTGACCAGGTTCCGAACCAGGTATGCGACCAGCGCCAGGAGCAGGATCAACAAGGCTATCAGGGTATAAAGGATCGGTGATCCTGCTTTCAGTTGTGTAATCGCCAAATTGATCCCGAGCTGTTTTTGAAAGCTATAGTCTTCAGAGACCGGTCGCACGTTGTTGTCGATAACATATTTCCGGTAAGCTGCCATCATGGCGGAAAACCGCTCCTGCATCGCCTCCTTCAGATCCCTGGTTTCACCGGGATCGGTCACGATATTATACAGATGCCATTGGCCGTCCGCGACGGGTCCCCGGTCCATGACGATCTTATAATCCCCCTGGAAGAGGGCGGCGTTTCCCCCCAGTTCATAGCCGATGGTTTTATCAGCCGCATGAATGCGTTCGGTTTTTCCCTGTGCCAAGGGCAGAATGCTCTGCCCGACCATGGACTCCACGGTGCGGTCCTGATACTCATTCTGTGGATTGTTGACGCCGGCAATATCCAGCAGGGTGGGAGCAATATCGGTGACGAAGGAAAAGGCGCTGGACATCCTGCATGCTTCGGTGATGCCGGGTCCTGACATGATCAGAGGCACCCGCATCCCCCCTTCATGGGCAAAAAACTTATGGAAGGTCAGGGGTGAGCCGGCAGCACTGGCTATACTGGGGCCGATATTGACATAACTGCCGCGGGTCCCCAGGTTTTCATAATCCAGGTTGGAGCCGTTGTTTTTCATCCAGAGTTTCAGAAACAATTTATCAATGGGTGTTACATCCAGAGACCTGTCCCAAACATCGTTGCCTTCGGCACCATTATCCGACATAAACACAAAAACGGTGTTATCAAACTGGCCGGTCTCCTTGAGGTATCCTTTCGAACACAATTTTCAGCAAACGCACATAAAATCGCTTGACTTTGAAAAAACAATTTCCTACTATCTACCGAAGTTAGATAAAGTTAGGCTTTTCAGAGCAAACTTAAACCGCTGCTTTTCTTCAATCGGTTTTTAAGAATTTGGCATCTATGAAAGTTAGAATAAGTTAGGCAATGTCTTCCAAACTTATACTAACTTCAATAGCAATGTCATGAGAGAACAAAAAGATGAATCCGGTAAATAATCCTTATACCCCTGGAGCGGGAGTACCTCCTCCGGAATTGGCGGGTCGCGAGACGATTCTCATCCATGCTGAAAACGCCATAATGCGGACAAAAAATAGAAAGGCAGCCAAAAGTCTTATTCTGCTTGGTCTTCGCGGCGTCGGGAAAACGGTACTTCTCAATCGAATCGACCAGATTGCGGAGACTGTCGATTGTCGAACCGCGATTTTCGAAGCCGATCCGGAACGTACGTTGCCGGAGCTTTTGACACCGCAGCTGCATCGGTTGCTTTTGCAGCTTGATCGACGCAAGCGGGTGAGTGGGGAAGTACGAAAGGCGTTCGGACTGCTTCGCGGCTTTGCCAACGCTTTCAAAGTGAAGTTCGGCGATTTTGAGTTTGGCCTTTCGAACGAGATGGTAACGGGCGATCTCACCATCGATTTAACCGATCTGATGGTCGCCATTGGTGAAGCCGCGAAATCGCGAAATACCGTGGCGGCAATAATGATTGACGAGGTACAGTACCTTACAGGAAGTGGATTTGGCGCATTGATAGTGGCTCTCCACAAAATATCGCAACGGCAATTGCCCCTTCTATTTTTCGGAGCGGGTTTGCCTCAGCTTGCGAAACTTGCCGGTGATGCGAAAACCTACGCCGAACGTTTATTCGACTATCTTTCTATTGATCGTCTCGACAACGAGAGTGCCCGGGTCGCACTTATCGAACCGGCCAAAAGGGAATCTGTTACCTACGGTGACGATGCTCTTGAGATCATTTTGCGGGAAACCGACGGGTATCCGTTTTTTCTACAAGTTTGGGGTTCTCATATTTGGGAGATAGCATCGACCTCTCCCATTACAGCCAAACACGCAAAAGACGCCACAAAGACCGCTGTCCAAGCTCTTGACAAGGGTTTCTTCAGGATAAGGCTTGATCGACTTACCTACCGTCAGCAGGAATACGCCCGAGCGATGGCCAGTTTTGGATCGTCACCGGCTGCCTCCACTGCTGTTGCAAAAATTCTTGGTATTACCGTCAAACAAGCGGCGCCGATTCGCGATGAAGTCATAAAGAAAGGTATGGCATATAGTCCCCGACGTGGACTTGTAGCTTTTACCGTACCCAAGTTTGATGAATTCATCAAAAGGAATGAATGATTGGAATTCGCATTTTCCATGTCGATCCATTTTACTGTTCCCCGTCATGTGTTGCTGCAAACCCAACTTCCATCTTCTTTTGAAAAAATAAATTTATATGAAACCAAGGCGATTTGCGAGTTCAAAAATGATATGAAAAAGCCCCGATCAAGTGTTTCAGCAATTTGAAAGCGACTTCAATTTAAAACGGCACCCGTTAACCCTCCTATTCCTCATCCAATGCATCGGCGAGACTCAGGAACAGGTTTGTGGATACAATCGACGGCACATCCTTCGATCTCAGGTACAGCAGCTTCGACTTCAATTTTTTGGCCGCCTTGACATCGTCATCGTCATCCGGTGCCAGGGCCAGAATATCGATGACGTGTAACGCCAGTTGGACCTCGCCTGCTTCCAGTAAGCTTTCAGTCTTATCCAGTAAGCTCTGAAAGGGTTCTCAGTGATCAGGAGTTTGAGAGACTACTTGCTGCTGCCTCGGAACACATAAAGCCAGTTCTCATTGTCGCCTTCTATGAGCCGATGCGGTTTGAAGAGATCATATTGCTGGAATGGGAAGAAATTGACTTAAAATCAAACCCTGGATTTATCCGCCTGGTGGCAAAACGGACAAAGGGTAAAAAAGAGGGTCGGCTCATACCTTTGCGTCCCAGGGTACGGGAAACACTTGAGAAGCTACCCAGTCGTTTCACCCGCAGCAGTCGGGTATTCCAGCACAAAAGCAAGTCCTTGGTGTCCTGGAAAACTTTAGTTCCGGCTAATGAAAAAGAAGAGAAAAATGCCCAATAATCCTGAACGCTGGACACCTATATGGACACAAAGTGGGTCCCATAGATTTTTTGCGTAACTAGCTGAATTAATATGTTATCCCCGCCATGACTCGAACCTGGATCTTAGGTTCCGGAAACCGGAGTTGGATCCCCGGGATCAATTGATTTCAGAGGGAATGCGTTGGGGATATGTTTTGGAATGTCGTTTAAATGTCTTTTTGAAGGACTACAATAATTTTTTTAAAGTTTAATGTCCTGATAAATATGCTTATTTTTGAGAATTGAAGAACGCAGACTTGTATGAAAGGGGAAACAGATGCGAGCCATCATTCGTCAGATGAATTTTTATCCCCAATGTATTGCCTATGAGACTCATAAACAGCAAACACAGTAACAAAGCTATCTGATACTTGATACATAATCCGATAGTTTGAGACGATTAGCTCCCTGAGATTGCTGTACTTGGTCTCTGGAATCACCCGTCCACTGTATGGATGTTGGACTAATTGGTTGGTTTTCTTTTTGAAGGACTGAATCAATCGTTTGGCGGCAGCTGGATTATCTTTGGCAATAAAATCTTTGATCTCCTGCATATCCTGCATTGCCGAATTAAGAAAGCGAATCTTCATGCTTCCAATTCTCTCCACATCTCATTTTTGTCTTCAACAAAATCACCGTTTGCAATTTCCTGCAAACGGATTGCGATGAGATTCATGACCTCCTGTTTCTCATTCAATCGGTCATACTCTCTTGGTGACAACAAAACAGCAGCTGCCTTGCCATTTTGTGTTAATACCAAAGAATTGCGTTCCGCATCTTCAAGACTGGATATATATTGCTTATATGAAGACCGAAATTTTGACAGTGGAACGATGTCTTTTTCGATATTTAAACCGCTCATATAACCCCCTTTAAATTAAGTCTAAATTTTGTACATAATTTATCCTTATTCCCGTTAGAAGTCAAGGTAAACATCTTAAATCTGTCTAAAAATCTGAGTGCAGTAAATTCATTCAATGAGAAAAAACCAAGCTTTCATGCTTGTCGGAAAAATAGAATGATGAACCATGCGACAAAATGTCGTTCAAGCAGAATTCAATGCTCACTTCAAGGTGAAATCTTGAATATTTACTGCAATTCTTGTAATCTTAAGTTTGAGGTTCATAGGTAATCACTTAATCTCAATGACTCATATAACGTCTTTTGTAGAAACCCGATACAAAAAAAAGAAATGAAATTTCCAAAGTTTTTTGAAGACATAGAAAAAATTAGACTTCAGGACGATTTATCTGCTTTTTTGGGTGTTTTTGAGAATGGGGTCATAGAATTCTCTTTTCTGGATGTTGTAAAATGTGCAGGTCACTCCTGCCCAACCGTACTCGGAGCTTTTTTAATGACCCTGGAAGGACTAAAGGTGTTGTATAAAGATGAACTCCCAAAAAGGGGCGAAATACTGGTCGAGTTTCCTCAAAATGAAAATGAAGGTGTCGCAGGCGTTATCGCGAATGTTATCGCTAATATTACGGGGGCAACACTAAATAAGGGATTTAAAGGGATTGGCGGGAATTATGACAGAAGATTTCTGATGCAGTTCGAGTCATCAATTAACTCGAATGTAAAGTTCACCAGGGGAGACACCAATGCATCTGTGGAAGTTTTTTATGATGTCAGTTCAGTGCCTCCCAACCCGAAAACATCAGGTTTGATGCAGCTCTGCATTCAAAAAAAAGCAACCATAGAACAGCAAAAAGAGTTCGGAGTTCTCTGGCAGCAACGAGTTGAATCTATCTCAAAAAGTATCCCAGTGGTAATAAAAGTGAATAAACTAAACGGGTAGTTGTATAACCGCAGATATCAGCAACTATGATAGTGGCTATATGTCCAGGACAGATCCCATGACTGAACAATATTTGAAGAAAAAGAATGCTATCAAGATGCCTTTTCTCTCTCCGATGGCAGCTTGATAGTAAATATGGTTCCCTTTCCAAGCTCGGAATCAAGTTCCATTGTGTCCTGATGGCTATTGGTTATGATCATATTCGAGACGGATAGAACCAACCCAGTTCCTTCACCCACCGGTTTTGTGGTGAAAAAAGGTTCAAAAATCCGTTTTCTCGTTACCTCATCTATACCAAAACCGACTATCATCTGACCGAAGAGGACTTAAGGAAATTCCTATCCAGTAGACTGGCTGCCTTCAAGATTCCAGAGGAAATTCGGATCCAAACGGATTCGCTACCCAGACTGGGGAGTGGAAAGCTATCCAAACTTCAGCTCAAGCAACACTATCAGGAACGCCTCAAACGCACTTAGCCAATGTAGACGGCAGCGTAAAGCAACATATTTTAATTCTCATCAAGACTCTTTTCTGTTGAAAGATAATAGGACACAAAACACATTTTTGCAGAGAAAATTCAATCCAAGAGGTTTTCTATGACAACAGCAACTATTCCGAATGATAACGGGTTATGACAAATTCCTGTTTCAGATCCCCGCACTTGAGAAAGGCACGAACCGATTCGCCGATGACAGTCCGGAAAAAGCCATAACGCGTCTCAAACCTTTCGGCATAGGTTTCCTCAAACACCTGATAACAGAGATTGAAGACTGTTGATAAAGTGCTCTTGCCGGAGATGCTGTCGGACGACCTCAACAGTTGGAAAAATCTGGGGAATTTGATGAAGAAGATGAACTGTGGGTTATAACGACCCGCTACTCAGACTTCAATACACTATTACCATTGAACTTTTTCCTCTCAGTTCACGCCAATGTCAATTCAGTGTTTTTTCAATGTAACCATTAGTCTTCAATTACCCTGTGAATAAATTGTTTTAATTGAAGTAATCGGCCCAAATTCATCAAACAGACTTGACCTGTCCGAATTGTCTGGATCGATCCCTATCACAGAGTAAGGCTCGTAGATTTCTCTTTCAACTTATTTCCAGCAGATTAAGTCCAGCCTTTACCATGTCTTTATCAAACGAGTATATACCTTTGATGCCTTTGGCTTTCGAATAGGTAATCAAATATGCATCAACCAAATCAAATTGCTCTACCTGGATAATCTGGAAACAATTAATTATTATTTTACTGTTTGGAAGATTAACCCCTTTGAATGATACCAGTTTTGATAGAGCTCCTGATACTTCATGGGCTGGGATTTTATAAATCCTAGTAAGAACAAAAAAAGATTCGAATAGCACAAGCTCCGTTAATTCTATTCTAATCTCTCCAGTCTCCACCTTATCGAAAAATGAAAACACTCCGCCGAATTTTTTTTGAATACTATTCGGTGTTTCGACCAGAAAGCGAACAATTACATTCGTATCAATAAAGCTAGCGGCCATCGGATAATCCCTCAGCCAATGCCTTTCTCATCTCTTTTTTCGTGGGAAAAGCCTTCCTTTTACTAAATCCGGATAATGATCCGGCAAGCTCTGAAGATTTTGACGCTACTGGCTTCTTCAATTTTATACATTGCTCATCCGAATCAATTATCACATCCATCATATCACCGGGTTCTACACCAAGTGCTTTCCGAATTGCAATCGGGATAACAATCTGTCCCTTGTTAAACACTTTCATCAACATGATATCCTCCTGAATCGGTTATACCTAAAAGTATAACCTTTGAAAATAATTTCTGTCAATCGGCGTATTGTAAAACTATCCAAATATCTGGGAGCAATATAGTCAGATCTTTTCCAGCACTTCTCTATGCCGCTCTTCCAGTTGTCGCTGCTCAATTTATGCTTCTTTGATTTGATATTCGATTTCTTTGTTTTGATACACCTTCATTCGCCCTCAATTTTCGATAGACACTAGTTTTAATAGATAACAAAATACAACAAGAGTGTTTAAGAAAAGAGTGTCTATAGAGCTTTTCAGTTTCTCAAAAATCCAGCACCCCAATGTCGTTAAAATGTCAATTGGGTGGCAACCTGTCACCCGCAAACCCAATAAAACTGTTGATAGATGTCGATTGAAAAACGGGCGTTTTGAAGAGGAAAAGGATAGTAACTGACTGAATTGATATGGTAGCCCCACCAGGACTCGAACCTGGATCTTAGGTTCCGGAAACCGGAGTTTCAGATCTGTAACCTCTTGGTATCAGAGGAATAATAGGGAGAAGGTGTTTGGGAGTGTCGATTGAATGTCTTTATGATAGATGATTCAGTCTAGTTTTTGAAGTTTGTTTGCTGATATTTAGCCAATTTTCAGATTACACAAAAGCTTTACTTAGAGCAGTCGGTTAAACCTTTACAATCAAGTGCTGGATTCTTGGCAGCCTTTGTTTCATAACACTATCAATCTCTCTGCGAATGTTATCGTCGCGTATTTTACCTAGCACCCACACCATTGCCAGCACAGCGTGTCCCTTCAATTCTCATATTAACTCATGGGCGGTATTAGATCGGTTATCATTTCAGTGATAGTATCAATTAAACCGGGAATCCTTTCTTTGCAAATAGTAAAAATTGCCTCGGCATCAATGTCAAAATAGTGATGGCTGATAATATCCCTTACACCTTTAGCACCTTTCCAATCAACTGCAGAGTATTGATCAAGCAATTGAAATTCCGTTATTTTATCCAGATTTTTCAAGCTTTCTCCAATAGCGATCAACATCATGCAGATAGCATCCAGTTTGTCAGTGCCATCCTCTGTGGCTAGAAAATCATCTGCTGTTTCGATCTTAGAAAAACGACGTTCTATTTTAAGCCCTCCTGACTTGATCTGAGAAAGAATCTCTAAAACAAGCTCAACATCATACATAAACGGCCTCATTATCGATTCTTTTTTTTAAAAAGGGATTCATTTTCTCTCTGTAATGAACGATATCAACCGGAGCATGATATGCCTCCTGCAACTCATCTTTAATGTGTACTAAATAGAAGAGATCGGGCTTTCTCATTTTGATCACAATATCTACATCACTGTCATTATCGGCTTCGTTTCGAGCCGTAGATCCAAAAACACCCAAAGCGGTAATTCCATACTGTTCCGCAAAACGATTCTTGTAGCGAGTCAGAATATCTAAAACTCTGCTTCGATCAGCCATAACAATCCTTTTGTAGTTTTTAGTACCATTTCGGTTCTTATGTTCTATGTTCTGTTTCGGTTCTTATGTTCTATGTTCTGTTCGCGATATTGTGATCTTCGTATTTTTGGTTTTTGCGGTCTTGTTTTCATATGAAGCCCCCACCATCTTTAGCTTATATTATCAATCTCTATCTGTATCATAGTCCAATACAGTTTTAAGAACAAGTCCCATGAATCAGACCATTTCAGGCAGGGCGGTTGACTTCATATCAATTGAATTTGACTTTGTGTCCATTTTTTCTGGAGCACATCAGTTGGATTGGATTGAAATCCAAGGGACAGATGATGGAGCAATGTTCACCAACTTTGACCATGCTCAGAAAGGGGAGAGACTGACTGGAACCAGTATTTATCGAATGGTTAGAAAACTTGGGGAAGATATTGGAATAATGACCAGACCGCATGGTATACGACACACGGCTATAACGGAGGCTGTGAAAAAAGCCAAAGAGAACGGTATTGGGTTAGAAGAGGTCCTTGATTATAGTGACCACAAGGAAATTAAGACTTTACTGGTATACAGGGATAGGGAGAGAAATGTTCAAGGGAAACTATCAAACCTTATCGTTAATGAATAAATTTGTTAGGGTAATTATTATCAATCATTTTTGTCTTTTTCCACACTCATCATTTTTCATCAGGAATATAAACGGCAATCATTTCCACTTCCAAAGGTTTTGAAACGCGATTCACGTTCCTGCAAATTTGTTCAGCTTCTCCCCAGCTATAAATTTCAACTTCTTCCACCTTGTCTGTATCACCCCACGATCCCACTCGCCACCAGACAGAATGTTTGTTGCTCCAAATATGATACTGCTTGCTCATTGATCTCTTGAAAAACTGAAAAAAACCAGGAAATTTAAAACTATCTTCATTTTAACAGGTTATAAATACAGGTAACAGAGGAGATTATCCAGCAGAGACTGTCAAGGCAGTCCTGCCCCCGGAATTTGCACTTCAACGATCTCTATTTTCGCACTGCAGGCTTCAAGGACTGTTTCCCTTTGAAAATCGTCAGCGGTCATTAAGAAGAGTGTTTTACGTTCCGGTCCGCCGAGCATACAGGCAAAGCATCCACGATCGGTGAGAATACGGTGCGTGACCTCACCCCCCTCCAAAACCCGAAAACATTCACCCCCTCTCGGATTGGCAACCCAGATGGCACCTTCGGCATCCAGGCAGATGCGATGGGTGGGGGAATATTGTCACAAAAGATCTATAAATAGTAAAGCAGTCTCTTGTTGAGCAGAAATTCGTTCAGCAGGTCTTCACTGAAAGAGAGGCGAAAGCCAAGGTAGTAGTGACGAAGGCCCGGCTCGTACCCGGGACGATCGGCGCAACGCAGGTCCCACGGGTAGAATCTCCATGAGCCACCTCGATTGACGCGGGTATAACTAGTACTGGGGCCTTTTGGATTATTCTTTGGGCTATTATTATAGTAATTTTTTCCCCACCAATCGGACACCCACTCCCAGACATTGCCAGACATATCATAGAGCCCCAGTGAATTTGGTTGAAAGCTTCCAACCGATGTAGTTTTTTATCGATATGCTCCTGATTTTGAGTAGCTTTTCTTAAACCTTGAGCTGCCATTGAAATTGGCTTCGTTGGGATCTATAATGTCTTTCCCATTACCGAACCTGATTTTTTTACCGCCTTCCCGGCAGGCAAATTCCCACTCTGCTTCTGTTGGAAGTCTATATTTGCCGTCGGTTTGGCTGTTAAGCTGCTTGATAAACTTCTGGACATCATTCCAGCAGACTTGTTCCACCGGGTAGTTATCGCCGTTTTTAAAACGGGCTGGATTGTTGCCCATGATTCGTTGCCACTGTCCCTGGGTAACTTCATATTTTCCCAGGTAATAATCATCAAGGCAGACTTTGTGTACGGGTTTCTCATCATTATCGCCTTCGCCGAAGGTATCTCCCATCTGGAAACAACCGCCTTTGATAAAAACGAATTCCTTACCGCTAACAGGATCGGTGAAAGGCGAATCAAAGCTCTTCTTTTGGATTTATATATTAGCTGAAATAGTTTTACCATCCACTACAGTAGGAGATGCTCCTAAAACGCATTGCGAAAATAGAATGGTTAAAAATAAACTGATTAGAATCTTTTCCATCTTCGTTTAGAAGAAAACACGCTATGCAGAATTGCACACAAGGTGTTGTGGGAGCCAGGAGAGAAATACTCCCGGCTACCCGATTAGAGATTTTGTATGTGAAGAATTTACAGTCAGTTTAGCATGTCTTGGTTTCATACTGTATCGTAACTTACCTCCTCCATGTACCGAATCTGCATGAGTTCTGAAACGGAATTGATATTCCAGCGAAAGGAAAAGCCAAAGGTGAACCGAAGTCGAAGAAGAAGTAAATTGGTGGTAAATTAGCGGAGATCTTCTCCGCTGATAAGTGCCGTCCCTGACGTGGTGCGATTGTATCAAAAAAATCTGGAAGGATGACCCATTAATATGCCCTGCGTGCATGGGACCCATGAAAATAATTGCGTTCATAACTGAGGGTCCGATCATCCATAAAATACTCAAACATTTGGGGTTGTGGGATGAGGAGACTGCCCGGGATCCGCCACTGAAGACCGACACCCCGGAGATTGTGTGGATCCCCGTCGAGGACACCGGATGGGCAGTACCTGATCAACCGGATATTATAGGATAACCCTTCCGTGCTATGAGTGTGGTTATGAAGACCGGACAGTTGTGTTTCGAATCCGGTGAAAAACTTTCAAAATGGAATCTATCTGAAGAATCCCCTTGATTTCATTTCAATCGGCCTTGATTTCGGGGTAAATCACGCCTGTTTATTCCAACATCGGAAAAATAGGATGAGTTTTGTTTTATTGTGAAAAAGGAAATTCCTATCATTTCGGAGGGGCGATCCTGTTGACGTTCAGGCATGATATGGCCTTTGACATGTTACCATTTTCAGCTTAGGGACAACTGGATCCTGTTCCTGCTGGGAGCGCACATTCCCACCGACCATGTCAGACAGACTATATATTGCAGTTTTAGGATTGACGGTCATCATCCATAAAAATCAAGTTGTTCCCAGAAAGTCGGGTTTTACTCTGGAAAGAATGTGATACGCCAGTACTAAACTATAATGACTTGTTTTTGCGTTTTGGTTTCAACACTATTCTTCACAATTCATTCACACCAGTTTTTTCAGGGGAAGTTCCCGTTATTCAGCCGATTACTGCTTTGCCGCGGTGATGGTAGTTACTGTCAGCGGCGTGGTTGAACTTGCGGTTGAAGCCGCATCTCCCAACTTGTCGTTGGCACCATAGCCCCAACACTGAATCGCGCCTGTATTCAGAGTAGCGCAGGTAAATGTATCTCCTGTCGAAACATGAACCGCCGAAGCTCCCAGGCCGCTGACGCTCACCGGTGTTGCTTCGGATGCCGAAGTTGTCCCATTTCCAAGTTGTCCGTTACTGTTAACCCCCCAGCACTTTATGGTTCCGTCGTTCAGCAAGGCACAGGCATGGGATATCCCAACACTGACCTGGATGGCAGTGCTGATGTCTGAAACCAAAACCGGAGACGAGTTGGTGGTTGTGCTGGTTCCGTTCCCCATTTTTCCGGTGTCTCCGTTACCCCAGCATTTAATCGTTCTGTCGGCCAGCAGTGCACAGGCGTGGTCGTTACCCACGCTGAGCTGGATAGCGGTTGAGATCATGGAGGTACTGACATAAACCGGTGTTTTATATTCCGTGGTATCTCCGTTTCCGAGCCGTCCCTCGGTTCCAGCGCCCCAACACATCACCTTCCGGTCACTGCCCAGAGCGCAGCTGAAATCGCTACCAACACCCACCTGGATAGCATTCGAGATGGAGGTGACTTGGGTGTTGGTACCATCCGGAGCAGTGTAGGTCCCACTATCCTGGTTGTTCCCCAGTCTTCCGTTGGTTGCCAAGCCCCAACACTGGACCGTGCTGCTGTAACTGTTATCGATAACCGCACAGGTGTGTTCATCACCTGCCGCCACCTGGAGCGCGGACGAGATATTGGAGACTTGGACCGGTGTTTTCTGGACGGATGTGCTCTCGTTCCCCAGCTTTCCGTTGGAACCTTCTCCCCAGCACCAGACCTGACCATTGTCATTAACAGCACAACTATGGTCCTTGCCCACACTCAGTTGCAGGACACTGTCGATGGTTGCCACCTGAACCGGTGTTGATCCCGAACCACTGGTCGAATCGCCCAGTCGATCATAGCTGGCACCACCGTCATCCCCCCAACAATAGGCCGTCCCACCATCAATGATGGCACAGGAGTGATTCAGGTTTGAGCTGAGGTTGGCTTCGACCTTGCCGATTACGGAGAAGTACAGGCGCGCGATTTCGGTTGTATTGATGGGCCGGTTGTAAATCCGGATTTCATCCAGACCGCCGTCATAATACTGTCCCGCACTGTCCTGCCGCCCGATCTGGATCAGAGTCGCCGTGTTCAGGCTGAGGGATCCGGCAGAAGTGGACGAAGCCGACTCTGTCCCGTCAATGTATAGCTTCGCAGTCCCCAGGGACTTACTTCGAGTGACCGTGATATTGTGCCATTCGTTATCGTTGACAGCAGATCCAGTCAGGGTGTTTCCTGTGCCATCGTCCTTTGTGTTACCATAAAGGATTTCACCAGCATTTCCAATGGTCATCCCAAAATGCTTATACAGGGTTCCAGTGTATGTTTCTAAAACAGCCTTGCCAAGATACCAGTTGGTATTGGCAGCCCCAGAGGTCTGGGAGGTTTTCAGCCAGACTGACAATGAGAAGTCATCTTCAATGGGGTTGTCGATCTCAATATAATCGTCGGAACCGTCAAAGTCGTAGGCAGAGCCGCTTTCGCTAACGACATTTGCCGTACTCAGGGTCGAGGCATTAGTATTGGACAGTGTCCCGTGGTTGCCCTGACCGCTGCCGTCGTTTTCGTTCCCTTTCAGGGGATAGTAGCTGACCAGTCCCGAGGGAATAATGGTCGCTGCCGCCACCGCATTCACTCCGGATGCGTAGATCGGGGCGGTGCTGCTGACTGCAAAGGCCCGGTAGAAATAGATCGTACCGTTTTTCAGACCCGTATCCGTATTGGTTTCAGCGGTTCCGCTGTATACGGCATCGCCGGAATTATAACTGGCGGGATAGTCACTGGTGCTCCGCCGGATTATCGTCGAACTGTAATTCGTTGACGGATTGGTCCAGGAGAGAATGATCTTGCTGTCCCGCGGCTCGGCCGTGAAACTGGTCACATCGGTATAAACTGAACCGTTGGAGGAAGCGGCATTCGCATTTTCAGATGCAATGGTCGTGGTGGGTGGTGTAACAATTCCACCGGAGTATGAAAAGGCCGTATAGTAATAGGTAACACCATCACTTAGAACTGTGTCTGTTACTGCTGGCGAACCTGCTCCAGCAGCGTTATAGACAGGACTACTGGAACAAGGCACGGACAGGTAACCAAGTGTCGATCGGCAGATGTAGACATTCACGGAATTCGTATTTGTCCAGCTTAACTCTATCTGCATTGTAGTATTGTTCCCCGCCGCAGCAAAGCCAGTTATCGGCGGAACCGGTGTCAGGGTGCCAGAGCTAGCGTCAGTGACCTTGGCCAAGGCTGTAGAGTCCGGAGTCGGATTCTGGAAAGTCAGATTTTCATCTCCTTCCAGAGATACGACACCGGTTCCGGTGATGGTGGTTCCCCCTTCGATGGTTACTGTTAAACCAGCTACATCAGAATCATTAATTTTAAGGGTAGTACCATTATCCACAATCAAACCATCCGGGAAAGTCAAGTTGGAGCCGGGCCCGAAGGTAACATCACCAGTTGCTTTAGCCATCAAGGTTGAATCGCCGGCTAGGGTCAAGGTGCCATCAATATCCAGATCACTGAAAAGGATGATATCATGGGCTGTCACAGTACCGGATAGCGTTAACTCAACAGCATTAGTGTTGGTCGTAAGCGAGCTGTTGATGGTTAGCGTGCCGGTTGCTGTGATAGTGGCGGAATTGTATAAAGTCAGGTAGTTGATACTGAAATTATTACCTCCGGCGACTGTTATATTTGGGTTAGCCGCTGTATCTACCACACTGACGCGGTTGATAGTTCCACTACTGTTCAGAGCCAGGGTGCTGCCAGCGACGCTCAGGTTAATATCGTTACTGTTGGTAAAGGTCCCGTCACCGGTGAAGGTCAAGGTGTTTGCACCGATATTGATGGCAGCGCCACTGTAGGAGACAACCTTGCCAGAAGCAATGTCGATCTCCGTATCAGCGCTCATGGTGATACTTCCTGATGTATTGAAAGTAGTATCGACATCGAAATCCAGTCGTCCACCTGCCGAACTGACGGTCGCCGCAATCACGGGTGAGGTCGTATTAACCACTAATGCTGCGCTGGCACCCGCCAGAGCCAGGGAACCATAAAAAGTACCCCCGGTGGTCCAGGTCAGAGACTGACCGGCTGGAACACTCCAGCTCGTGGAAGCGTTCGTCGTCAGGGTTGACGGCGATAAGACAAAGCTTGCTGCCTGGCTAACAGTTGTACCGGTTACGTCAAATGTGCCGCCACCAATCGTTGAAGTCACACTGAAGGTCAGGGTACCGCCGGTACTGGAGATAGTACCATTGGTGAATGTCGGCGCAGCTGACAAGGTCAGGTTATTGCTGCCGGTCAGGATCTGTTCATTGGCATTATCGAAAGTAACCACATTGGTTACGGTCAGGTTGGTACTGGCAAGGGTCAGTGCCAGATCGCTCAGAGTTAAGGTGGCGACAGTAATCGTGCCGGCACCGGTCAGGGTGGCATTGGCTGCAAGCTGCAGGGTGTCCGGAGCCGTAAAGGTTGTACCGGTCAGGTTGAGATCCCCATTCAGTACCAGGGTACTGCTGCCGACGTTGAAGATCCCACCGGAGATGGTCGTGCTGGCAGCAAGAGTGATGGTTCCACCGCCGCTGGTGATTTCCCCGTTGGAAAAGGTCGGGGCTGCAGACAAAGTCAGGTTGTTGGTACCGGTGACGAT
>Ga0257125_1001802_pt1 | contig 20015 bp, 20 predicted proteins | sample SI106_200metaG_FD_190183 | JGI IMG/M metagenome (GOLD analysis project Ga0257125, IMG submission 190183) | Marine microbial communities from Saanich Inlet, British Columbia, Canada - SI106_200 | ecosystem: Environmental > Aquatic > Marine > Inlet | place: Canada: British Columbia | collected...
TAATCGGTGGTTTAATTTTTTTAACCGCTCAAAACGGTTTGATTGAAAAGGTTATTAATTGCTTAAGCAAATTGTGAATGTCTTTCTTGTTAGGAATATGAGTAGTTAATCATTTTTGTATTTTATCACATTTCTATTATTTTTTTTCAATGGAGATAAACATGAAGGCAGTTAAAATCGTGATTGCAGCTTTGATAAGTTTCGTTTCTTGCTTTAATTTGGTCTTCGCAGAACAAAAGAAAGGCAATATTGGGTTTGGATTTGGTGTATCATTTATGCAACATCAAGAATCACAATTCAAACAATCCGGATTTAATTATTTTCGGCTTGATTTCAAAGCAGAAGATGATACGACTTTTTTTCTGCATAATGAAATTGGTACATTTTCGGTCGAAGATGGGGCTAATCTTACAGACGCAGTTCAACGTTCGCAGGGAATAGGAGCAAGTACAAACCTTGGGGTTATAAATATGGATATCATTATAGGTAGTTCAACAGTTAAAACTACTCAGTTTGGAACTGCAGCTGCTGCTAATTCTATTTCTGGTGTAGCAAATACAGATCCTTTTGCAGAAATTGGAGTTCGTTACTCTCATATTAGTGGAAACGCATCCTTGGATACCTCTTTTGGATATAGGTATCATAATATGAGTAATGCAGTCGAAATACGTGGAATAGATCCAGCTGATCCTAAAAGAATAAACAATCTTAGTTCAATGAACCTGAGTATAGCTGTTTCGTATAATTTCTGAAAATTGCTCGTCGATAACAAAAGAAAATAAAAAAAGAATTGTATCTCACTTAACAGTTTAGAGTTTTTCATAGCTATCATAGAAGCTAGACTGTCCGATGATAGATACCACATCCTGATTACTCACTCGAGCGGAGTGAGTGAATATATTAGTTTTCTTTCTTCGGATGAGCTAGGGGGTAGAGGTGGCAAAGTCTCAGAGCAAAGAACAAAATCTATTCCCTTTTATAAGAATCGGTTTCTTGATCAACCTCTTGTTAATGATCTCAAAAAGCAGGGCAGCGAATGCCTTTGGATTAACTCACGGAATCAACAGAGGTATGAGCAAAATCAATCATTCACCAGCAATTCAATCAATATGGTTGGATCGCTTAGAGCATTGGTAATGTCGCCATTTCAGAAGGATATGGAGCACCATAAAATTAGCGTTCTTAATCCTTACCATATACTTCAAGATAGCCAAGATCCAGTGTTTGTTGTAGATCCTTTAATGCTCAATGATATTATAACGGTTGGTGACTTTAAAAAACTATCCAACTATGGAGTCATTTACTTATTTACCCATGGCGGAAGGAATCCGTCTACAAAAGAACCATCTATAGTATTGTCTGAGCGTGTAACCTTGCTCAAAAGATTGAAGTACCTTGCATTATATCGAGACAGTGTCGTAACAACAACACCAGTGCTGATGGAATTCTCTGGAAGTACAATCACTTTTAAACCACATGATAGAATATTTGCTATCACTCCAGAATTTATAAGAGAACACGTCAGTAACCTTCCAAATACCCTTGTATTCACTTCAATGTGCTATGGTATGAATAGTGATGCCTTAGGACAAGCTTTTATTAATGCTGGAGCAGGAGCATTTGTTGGTTATAATAGCGAAACTGGTACTAAATATGCGGCTTCAATCGCTAATTCTGTTTTTGTAGACCTTGTTTCTGGAAGTACATTAGAAGAGGCTGTAGATGCCGCAATTGATAAAATTGGGAAATATCAAATATTTGCTGTTGGAGATTATAAAATATATTCCTATCCGAAGATATGTTGTTCAGAAAAAAGCAAGCAGTTAAAATTCGGGACTCCATCTATCATGGATGGAGGATTTGAAAATGCCTTTGATTATTGGGAGACTAATTATGGAGATGTCAGGCTCGTTCAAGCTTTGGCAAATTTTACTCCACCAGAAGGCTCTTTTATGGCTCTAATTAGTTCAGGTCTTGGTACACAGGTCGATTCTGATGCAGCAATATTTCAGAGATTCAAGGTTCCAATAACTGCAACCCGTTTAAAGTTTATGTACAATGTTATTTCGGAAGAACCATCAGAATTCGTAGGATCAACTTTTGATGATAGGTTTGAAGTAACGATAACAGACTCGAATAATACTGTAACCCAAGTAGTATATGAGTCTATTAATACTTCTAGTTGGATATCGCTTCCTGGTGGCCAAAGTGATGGAGGTATTTTTAACGGAGGCGACGGGACAGCTTTTCATACAGAATGGAAAAACGTATCATTCGATATTTCATTATTTGCAGGTCAGTATATTACGTTGAAGTTGAGAACTTGGGATGTTGGGGATAGTGCTTTCGACACTGCTGCATTAATTGATCGTGTATTAGTAGAATGATTGAAAAATGTTCTATTACGGGATAACGCATCATTTCCTCCAATAAAAGTAATTGGTGGAGAGGATCTCCACCAATTAGGCAGGACACTCCACCGGTTAAATCACTTTTTCTTTTTGACTTCTGGTTTTGATTCCGGTTTCCCTTTCTCAGGAATATCGATGCCGTTCTCCCGGCAGTATCGAGCCGAAAGTATGACTGCTGAAAAATCTTCTTCGCCCACCTTCTCCACCAGAAACGCTTTCCCATCTATGTATTTGAGATCTAAAATGACAGACCCAAATCTCTGACGAACGTGCTTTGACGTTACAATAGTATGTTCCATTCTCTTCTCCTTATATGGTTTGTCGGCAAAGTTGCCTGTACTATATGTCTTGGTATATCTCTATTAAACCGGCTATACCGGCATCATCTCCTCAGTTGCAAAAGAAAAGTAATCATCACCAATAATCACATGATCCAACAGCTTTATGCCCATCAGTTCACCCACCTGACATAGCCGCTTTGTAATCTCAATATCCTGATTACTTGGCTGAACATCACCGCTGGGGTGAGAATGAATAAGAATAATTGCTGCAGCTCTTATCTCAATTGCTGGAGCGAAGACTTCCCGGGGATGAATCAATGATTTATTCAGCGTTCCAAGCGTAATCATCGATTCATGTATCACTCGGTGTCTATTGTCTAAATACAAGACATGAAATTCTTCCTGCTTCGCTGTACCGAGACGTATACGGAAATGATCATACACCTGTTCTGGTTTTACATATGATTTACCCAGTATTGGTTTATCTCCGTATCTAACTGCAATCTCTTTTACCAGCATTGCTTTCTCACCTGGAATAGAATCCAGCAGATCTGGAATGGTTTGACCTCGCATCTCTGAGACATCCAATAGTTCTGCTATCAATTCTCTGTTTGATTTTTTCAATTGCCCTCCATTACATGGTTGATAAAAACGCTATGAAGTACCACCAATGGCGGCCCACAGCTCTTTTGATTATATCAGGAAATCTAATCAGATGGCACGGAGAAAAGAGAGGTGTTATAGCTGCGGCAAGTATAGATATTATTCAGTATGAAGGATCTGCTTATCTTGGAAACAGGAAGCAGATTGATCATCAATCAGCATCTATGCTGGATTACTCAACATATCTACCCAAGAGAGAAACATTAGATAACGCTTGGGTAGTTTTTCTGCGGCAATCGTTGAATTTTATGGAGGAAAAAAATATGAAAGAACTTCAATTAGTTAATTCAGAAACTGGACTAGTGCTACCGGAAGAGACCAAGGAACAGTTGAAAAGTATCATCCGAAGTGGAATAGCTGAAAATACGTTGAAGTCATATCACAAGGACATCAAATACTTTTGGTCCTGGGCTAAAATCAGGCTAAATAGGGAGGAAAATTATCCTATCGAACCGGAAGCCGTGTTGATGTTTCTGACAGATCATTTTGCAGCCATGCCGGAGCATGTCGAGGATGCATTGATTAAACAGGGCATCAAGAAGAAAAAAGGTCCTCTGAAGTATGCAACCGTCAAACGACGGTTGTTTACGATATCAGCGTTTCATAGCAAGCAGGGATTACCAAATCCATGCAAACATCAGTTAGTGATTGAAGTGATGAATAAGGCAAGAAAGGCGATGGTACTTGCAGGTGTTGAAATTGAAAAGAAAGCCCCTGCAGTCAAACATGTCATTACAAAACTGGTTGCCACCTGCGATTCAGATTCATTTGTGGATCTAAGAGATAAGGCAATCATTTTGCTAGCATTCAGTAGCGGTGGGAGGAGGCGTTCTGAAATTGCCAACTTCAGAGTCGAAGACTTGGAGACGGTACATAATGGTTACACAATCAAAATGTATCACTCTAAATCTGACTTCTCAGGTAAGCCCAAAACCTTTCCGGTGATAAATTCGGCCGGTGCTGCATTGAAGGAATACCTTGATGCAACTGGTATCACTACCGGTCCATTGTTCAGGTATATATCCAGACATGGAACTGTTCATGACGGATTATCTGGAATTGGCATCCATCAGATATTCAAGAGAAGATGCAAATTGGCGGGGTTTGATGAAAAGCTGTTTGGGTCAAGATCCTTGCGATCCGGCTTTGTAACTGAATGCATCAATCAGGGAATTGGTCTGCATGAGATCAAGAAATTGACTAATCATTCATCGTTCAAGAGTCTCGAAGATTATGCAATTGGTGTTTCAGTTGAAGATTCACCAGCAGCTAAGATCTTCTAACCAGTAGACAGGTGCAATGCCTGTCTACCTATTTGTTGTTTTTGATATTTAGTTTGAACAAATCCTGCATAAGATTTGGATCTTCAAGTAAAGTTAATAATGCCTGATTAAGCTCATATCTAGTCATGTCAAATCTCTTCTGAACAAAAGCATCTTCAAATCCTGCTATTACAGCATGAAGTCGGCGTCTTAGCTTTTTATCTGAAGGATCTTTAACCGGAAACGATGGATTATTGAACTTCTTCTCACACAAACTTAAATCTATTGAATGAAATTGCCGACAATTGATAGGGCGTACATCATAGACCAGACATTGGTCATTTTCCAGCAAAACGCATTTCTTGAAATAGTGGCTGTGAATAGTTGCTGTCTCATTAGATACTGCCAAAACAGTAGATCGTAGACTGTCAATTAATTGATCAATTCTTTTTTTACTAAATGTACGGTTGATGTAGTCAACAATGACAAACACTTCGAAAATAAAAACCTCTACCCTGTTGTGTCGGCAACAGTAGCTACATCCTTGTGAACAAGCAATCTTAACGGAACTCTGTTGAATCTCATATTCAAATAGCAATGAAAGCCGATTTAAATATTCACGTATGACTGTTTGGATATCTTTTAGGTCATATATTTCTGATATTTCGTTAGCTAACCTAATCTTTTCTTCATTAAAGGCGTCTAAATCTTCTCTTGAGAAATTCATAAAAAAAGGACGGTAATATCTGACAATATGAAATGAATTTAGGTATAATCAGTAATACTAGTTGTTATAAACCGTCTGTGCAAGCAGTTTAACAGAGTTTTTCATAATGATAACAAATAGCTTATTGATTTCAAAAAAAGGCAGCATGACTGCCTCCGCTCCTATATCGATGTAAATGACCGAATCCAGCCATACATGAACGCTGCAAATAAGCAGCTAAGTCCCATTGATATTAGCATTGTCATGACTCCCTCCACTTGATGGTTTAATCCTGATATCTATCAGTAGACGTTATATCAGCTAATAGTCCCCCGGGATAAATTGCTATTTAAATATATTACATATTTTTAGATACTTAGTCAGTCCACCGCGGTGGACTGATTCACTAAAAACACAGCAGTAGTATTTTGACATCCCATTATCCACTTAGCGGTCCTGCCACTACATCTTTCCATCATATCAGCTAATTAAAATCGACTAAAAAACTACAGATATTCATGAATATACTTGGAGCATTTGCTCCCCAATTTTTTTTAACAATAGCGAGAAAATTTATGAATAAACACGAACACGACTTTTTGAATATGAAAGAGGCCCAAATTTATTTGTCATTGAAAAGCCATAAGACACTGTACAACTGGGTTTCTCAGGGCAGGATCACTGTCTATAAGATGGGACGCTACAACATGTTTAAAAAAAGCGACTTGGATAAGATGTTTGTACTAAAACGGTAAAAAATTGCTCCTCAATGGGAGCAGCTAGACAATGAAAACTATGAAAAAACAATATTTCAATAAGAGAGAAAGTGCAGCCTACTTGGGATGCAGCGAGAAGGAGCTGGAAAAGATTTCCGTGAATGGATTTTTGAAATCCTTTAAAATAGGAAAATCCCTTATTCGCTATCGAAGACAAGATCTTCGGTACTTCCTTAAACATCAACGAGAGAGTGAGAAATGATAAAACCTTTTATGGAGAATGGAAAGACATGCTTTGAAGTCCAGGCGTACGGAACGGATCGATATGGCGTGCAGGTGAGAAGAAGGCGAAAGCTAAAAGACGTTAAACGTGCAGCAGCAATCAAACTAGAAAGAGATTTAAATCTAGAATTGGCTGCATTGAAACAGGGATTTAGTTTTGCCGGGATGACATATGATGAATTCTTATTCAAAGAGTGGTACCGGATTTGATGGAACAGTATCACCTGATTTACAGCAATATGCAGATAGAGTTATTTGGTTGGAGGATCATTGGGATGATATTAAGAAATAAATAGTGGACAATGCTATTGCCCTGTAACAGTATACCATGCTAATCGCTTTTGAAGTCTTTTCTACCGCACTCTCACAGCTTTTGACTTTAAGAAATCGCATTTTAACCCCGGTTTTTTTCATTCCCTTTCCCAAACCAATATTTCCCCATTGGATTGAAACAAATCCATTTTCCTGCGATATTTCGCTGTTTATAAATAGATTTCCCCAATTCCTTTATTGATAAGGGACAAAACCCCATTGATCAGTCAGTACCGGCGTGTCGTTATCACTCTTCAAATATAGATATAATCAATTCTCTCTCATTAATACTGTCTCTTCGGAGGCGGTATTTTTATAACCAAACAGGAGGTTGAACATGGATATAGTACTTGGAATACTCTTTGGTATCGGTTTCATTGCTGCAATTCTGTTCATTCTAAAAACAATGTCAGGGGAACGACAGATAATGTCATATGGTGATTACCTGCGGGACTATGGTTCTGTTGCGGATTCACATCCTGAGAAATATTCCAATCACAACGATTACTGAGGTTGCCATGAGCAAGATTAAATTCGTCATTGAAGTGGTTGATACGGTGATTCGTGTAGCGCAGTTGATTCGAGAAGAGTTGAAGAATGATTCCACAGATTCGCTAGAAAATGTGGGATCACAAGAATCAGAAATATTATAATTTGATAGACTGGCGGCTTCGGTCGCTGGTTTTAATTACCTTAAATATCAGTATCCATCTTGTATTTGTTCTGCGATAGGAGTAAGTTGCCGGGAACGGTTTGGGAGAATATTTTTTCAAGTCAGAAAAACTCTTTTTACATTTATTACTCTGAAAATACATAAGAGCCTTATCATTAATACACAGGAACGAAATCATAAATGGCAAAGAAAAAGAACAATACGAAATCAACAGAAGAAAACCTCTGGGATTCCGCAAATAAACTGAGAGGTAGTGTTGAATCTGCCGAATATAAGCACGTTGTATTGGGTTTGATTTTTTTGAAATTCGCAAGCGATAAGTTCGAAGAACACCGAAAGATATTGATTGAAGAAGGCAAAGAAAAATATATTGAGATGCCCGATTTCTACGGGCAAGCAAATGTGTTTTATCTCGATGAAATCTCTCGCTGGAGTTATATCATCAAAAATTCGAAGCAGAACGATATTACATTAAAAATTGACACCGCTTTGCATAACATCGAAAAAAATAATAAAGCCTTAAAAGGCGCACTACCCGACAATTACTTTTCTCGTTTAGGACTGGATATTACTAAACTTTCTGCATTGCTCGATACGATTAATAACATTGATACCATCAAGGATAATTCCCAAGATATTGTTGGGCGAGTGTATGAATATTTCCTTAAAAAGTTCGCAATTGCAGAAGGAAAAGGCAAAGGAGAATTTTATACTCCTAAATGCATAGTAAACCTGATTGCTGAAACAATTGAGCCATACAATGGCATAATTTATGATCCAGCTTGTGGATCAGGTGGTATGTTTGTCCAATCTATAAAGTTTATCGAAAACCATCATGGAAACAAGAAAGAGGTTTCCATATATGGACAAGAATACACCAATACCACTTACAAACTGGCGAAAATGAACCTTGCCATTCGGGGTATTTCAGGAAACTTTGGTGAAAAGGCAGCCGATACTTTTGGTGACGACCAACACAAAGACCTCAAAGCTGATTACATCATGGCAAATCCACCTTTTAATCAAAAGGACTGGCGCGCCGAAAATGAATTAATTGATGACCCGCGTTGGCGAGGTTACGATGTGCCACCAAAAAGCAATGCTAATTATGGATGGATACTCAATATGGTGTCCAAACTATCCGAAAATGGCGTAGCTGGTTTTTTACTTGCTAATGGTGCTTTAAGCGGTAGTGGAGAAGAATACAAGATCCGGAGAAAACTGATTGAAAATAATTTAGTAGAAGCGATAATTGTTTTACCAAGAAACATGTTTTATACCACTGATATCAGTGTTACTCTTTGGATTTTGAACAAAAATAAAAAAGAAACCCAAGTAAATATTGGTGATGAAGTTCGAAGATACCGGAACCGTGAAAAAGAGGTCCTTTTTGTAGATTTAAGACGGTGGGGAACAGAATACGAAAAAAAGTTTATTGAACTTATTCCTGAAGATATAACTAAAATAACAAAAAATTTTCACAATTGGCAACAAACAGACTACAAAACTACCTATAACAATATCCCAGAATATTGTTATTCTGCAGATTTCAAAGAAATAAAAGCCAACGACTTCTCATTGGTACCTAGTAAATACATTGAGTTTATTGATCGTGACAGTGATATTGACTTTGACACAGAAATGAAGCGGATACAAAAGGACTTTAAAATTCTCTTAATAGAAGAAAAACAATCGCAAGAGCAATTAATAAACGCTTTTAAGGTGCTGGGTTATGAACTATAAAGAGAGTAAAAAGTATTTTAAAAGATTAGGTGATTACATTCAATTAGTGGATAGTCGGAACAAAGAGTTATCGATTACAAATCTTTTGGGTATTAACATTAGCAAAAATTTTATGCCCTCAATTGCTAATACATCTAATATTGACCTATCAAGATATAAGATCATTAGTAAAGATCAATTTGCAACAAATATCATGCATGTAGGAAGAGATGAACGATTACCGGTAGCACTTTACGGATTTGTCGAACCAGCCATTATTTCACCGGCCTATATGACATTTGAAGTTATTGATCAAAATGAACTATTACCCGAGTATTTAATGATTACGTTTCAAAGGTCTGAATTTGATAGACTTTCTTGGTATTATTGTGATTCGAGCATTAGAGGTGGCTTGGAATGGGAACGTTTATGTGAAATGAAAATCCCAATTCCAGATATTGAAGAACAACAAAAACAGGTAATGCTTTACAATGCATTATTGTTCAATCAAAAGTCCTACGAAAACAGTCTAGCGGACTTACAATTGATTTGTGATACATTCATTGAAAACTTGATAAAAACAGAAAAACCAAAAGTTCTTGGGGAATTCATAGAGCAGTCTGATGAACGAAATAAGGATTTACAGGTTACCCTTCTGCAGGGTGTATCAACGGCAAAGGTATTAATTGAAACCAAGGCAAATACTACTGGTGTTAATTTTAAAACTTATAAAGTTGTAAGAACAGGTGAATTTGTTTATGTAGCAGATACTTCAAGGAGAGGTGACAAGATCGCATTAGCTATGAATAGTGCAGAACCTTGTATCGTCTCTGGCATTTATACTGTGTTCAGAGTCAATAAACCCAAAGAGCTTTTATCAGAATATTTGTATTTATGGTTTGCTCGTCCTGAATTCGACCGGTATGCACGCTTCCATTCTTGGGGGAGCGCAAGGGAGACTTTCGATTGGACAGATATGTGTGACGTAAAATTACCAATTCCAGACATTAAAGTTCAAGAAGCTATAATAACCATTTACAATACACTTGAAACACGAAAGCAGATCAATGAGAAGTTGAAAAACACAATAAAACCGCTCTGTCCTGTGTTAATAAAGGGAGTTGTGGATTGTATTCACAAACTTGCGATAATAAAGAATTAAATCTATGAAATTCACTGAAGAAAAATTAGAAAAGGCTTTTATTGAGTTGTTAAAAAACGAAAATTTTCCGCATCACTTGGGTAATACCTTAACACGGGCTGTAGATGAAGTGTTGATTGAGGAAGACCTAATAAACTACTTATTAGCAAAATACAAAAGTAAACAACTTTCGCAAACCGAAGCCAAATCCATTGTTCTTCAACTAAAAACCTTGCCCGCTTCCGATCTTTACGAAAGCAATAAAACCATTATGCGCTGGCTCTCTGATGGCTTTATTCTAAAACGGGAGGACCGTAGCCAAAAAGATATTCATATCGAGTTAATCGACTACAACGGATTAGAGGCGCAACTTGCCAGTTCTGATTTAGACAACATTGTAGCTGAACCAAAAGAAGAATACCCCAAAGATTACAACATTTATAAGTTTGTTAATCAGCTTGAAATTGTTGGTTTCGAAAAACGGATACCTGATGGTATTATTTACATCAATGGTTTGCCTGTGGTCGTATTCGAGTTTAAATCTGCCATTCGCGAGGAAGCTACAATTTTCGATGCATTTAACCAAATAACCATCCGCTACCGCAGAGATATTCCTGAACTGTTCAAATACAATGCTTTTTGTATTATCTCAGATGGCGTAAACAATAAAGCAGGTTCGTTTTATGCCCCTTACGAGTTCTTTTATGGATGGCGCAGAGTGGCTGGTTTGGCAAAAGATGTTGACGGAATCGATAGCATGTTTACCCTGGTTCAGGGCATGTTACACCAAAACCGTTTACGCGATATTATTCGCAATTTTATTTACCTGCCCGATAGTTCAAAGAAAAACGAAAAAATTGTTTGTCGCTATCCGCAATACTATGCCGCCAAACGACTTTACGACAATATTAAATTAGCTCAAAAACCACAAGGAGATGGAAAAGGGGGCACCTACTTCGGAGCAACAGGTTGTGGAAAAAGTTTCACGATGCTTTACCTAACAAGGTTACTCATGAAAAGTGAGTACTTTGAGAGCCCAACCATTGTACTAATAACCGATCGCACAGATTTGGACGACCAGCTTTCTGTGCAATTTACCAATGCTAAAAAATTTATTGGTGATAATACCGTGGTGAGTGTCGAAAGCCGAGCCAACTTACGTGAATTGGTCCAAGGACGGTTAAGTGGTGGCGTATTTTTAACAACCATTCACAAGTTTACTGAAGACACTGAATTACTTACAGACCGCAGCAATGTGATTTGCATATCCGACGAAGCTCATCGCAGCCAAGTTAATCTCGACCAAAAAATAAGAGTAACCGAGAAAGGCGTAACTAAAACTTTTGGCTTTGCCAAATACCTACACGACTCATTACCCAATGCTACTTTTGTTGGATTCACAGGCACTCCAATAGATGCCACCTTAGATGTTTTTGGAAAAGTGGTTGATACATACACCATGACCGAATCTGTTAAAGATGAAATCACGGTTCGGATTGTTTATGAAGGCAGAGCCGCCAAAATCGCGTTAAAAAATAGAGAACTTGAAAAGATTGAAAAATATTATGAAGGAGCCGCAGAAGCAGGAGCCAATGAATACCAAGTAGAAGAGAGCAAAAAGGCAACAGCTACAATGAATTCTATCCTTGGCGATCCCGACCGTTTAAAAGCCTTAGCGGAAGATTTTGTAAAGCATTACGAAAATAGAATTTCTGAAGGGGCTTCCATAAAAGGCCAGGCCATGTTTGTTTGTAGCTCAAGAGAAATTGCTTATGAACTGTACAAAAATGTAATTGCCCTAAAACCTGAATGGAATGAGGTGAGGATAGCAAAAGAAGGAATTGTTTTATCCGACAAAGATAAACGGGAAATAAAACCTATGGAACGTATCAAAATGATAATGACCCGTGGACAGGATGACCCTAAAGAATTGTACGACCTTTTAGGCACTAAAGATTACCGTAAAGAATTAGACAGGCAGTTCAAAAGCGAAAAATCAAATTTCAAAATTGCCATTGTGGTTGATATGTGGCTCACAGGTTTTGACGTACCATTTCTCGATACCATGTACATTGACAAACCCATTCAACAACACAACCTTATTCAAACTATTTCGCGCGTAAACCGAAAATACGAAGGCAAAAACAAAGGTTTGGTAGTCGATTATATCGGCATTAAAAAACAAATGAACCTTGCCTTGGCCAAATACAACAAGGGCGATGAAGATAATTTTGAAGATATTGCCGAATCACTCATCATTGTACGCAATCACTTAGACCTGTTGGTAAAGCTGTTTCACAAGTTCGATGGCTCAAAGTATTTTAATGGCACAGCCTTACAACAACTGAATACACTTAATTTGGCTGCTGAATTTGCACAGCAAACCAAGGAGCTAGAAACTCGTTTTATGGGTTTAGTAAAACGTTTAAAAGCAGCCTATGATATTTGCGTAGGAAGCGAACAACTGACACAGCAAGAAAGAGATTACACACATTTTTATTTGGCTGTTCGTTCCATCGTTTTCAAACTTACCAAAGGTAACGCTCCTGATATTGCGCAAATGAATACCCGTGTACGCGAAATGATAAAGGATGCTTTGGCAAGTGATGGCGTAGAGGAAATCTTCAAATTAGGCGATGAACAAGAAACCAAACAAGATATTTTTGATGAAGATTACATAGCGAAGATTGATAAAATAAAATTACCGAACACTAAAATCAAATTACTTCAACAACTCCTAGCTAAAGTAATTGGTGAGATAAGGAAAGTGAACAAAGTAAAAGGTATAGACTTCAGCAAAAAGATGCAAACACTCGTTGAGCGTTATAACCAACGTGATGAATCTGATGTATTGCGTAGCGAGGTTTACGATGAAATGGCGGAACAACTCACCGATTTAATTTGGGAAGTACACAAAGAGTTTTCAGCGGGAGACGAATTAGGAATCGATTTTGAAGAAAAAGCATTTTACGATATACTGAAAGAGCTTTGCGTAAAATACGATTTCAAATATCCCGAGGACAAACTAATTGAACTGGCAAAAGCTGTTAAAGACTTGGTGGATGGACAAGCTAAGTTTCCTGATTGGAATAAACGGGATGATATAAAATCGGCCTTAAAAGTTGGTTTGATATTACTATTGGATGAATTCGGTTATCCCCCAGTTGAAAGAGACGAAGTTTATGTGGAAATTTTTGAACAAGCAGAGAATTTTAAAAAGAATAGAGGGGAAAATATACAAGTCATGTAGCCAACGGTTTTCTCTATCGAATAGACTCCTCTCCGTTGCACTCAACGCAAACCATTATCAAACTCCGCAAAGATTTTTTTAACAATCCCTCTTTGGGAAATGTAAATTTAAAAATATTTTCTCCATTATGGGCTAAGCACCGACCATATCCCCCGGAAACTCAATAATAATAACAAATTTAGAATTTCCACCATTTTACCCCTAATCCCTTCCATATCAATCACATCAATTTCTGTAACCGCATCAAATCATAGCTATTTCTTTGTTTGTTAAGAATTTTGTCTGGAGATTCGTTTGTCCCGGTAGTTCCATTTAGTTACTTTAAGATAACTACAAAGTGGGCTGAATAGGGCTGGGATTTGGGCTGAATTTAGTCTTAATTATCTTGTACTTCCCAAACAAATCCTTTTCTATTCGATTCTCCTAAATGGTTCTCCAATCGTCTTGTTCTCCCTGATTTTCAACTTTTGTAATAGTGATTATTCCGGTCTTTCAGTGGTTCAAATTAGCATGAAGTGTCTCTTAACGAAAAGTCTAAATCAGTCTCATAAGTTATGACACGGTACAGACAGGGATACACTGCTTCCGTATCTGTTTTCCCGTCCTTGTGTTAACATCTTTAGGTTATTCAATAATCAGAGTAAATTACTGAACATTAAAGAGCGTAGTATTAAAGACAGATGAAGAATTCGTCAAATTCCAGCCAAGGATTGTTACGATTACTGACTTTGAGAGTTTTTTTAATTTTTAGACAGAACGGTGTGATTAATGATCGCTGGGCAACAGCTCCATTAAATCCTGTCTTGATTTTGGAATTGGGAATTCTTTTTCCGGTAGACCCTGCATAACGATGATGCTTTTGTCCCTCTTTTGGATAATCTGTTGAATAAATTCTGTATTAATCAAGGTGGAGCGATTAATCTTAAGAAAACCGGGCAGTAGTTTCTCTTCATAGCTTATCAGTTTACCATATGCATTAAGCGTTTGAAATTCGTTGTCTCTTCGATAAACAAAGTACAGGTAATGGTCCTCTACATATACGGTCGACAGCTCTGACACATGGATCTGCCGGGTTTCTTCCTTGTTAAGGGGAACCAGAATATATTCCGGTTGTTCATGACTGGCGCCCTTTTCAAGTTTTTGACGTCTCCATACTTTTTGCTTCTGGATTGCCAGATCATACACATTGGTCATATATAAAAAAAGCTGAACAACAGCTGATATTGAAAAGATCAGACCAATCAGGAAAAAAACCGCAAGCGGGTTATAAAAATTCAGATCTTTAATGCCCAAAAACAAAAGGAAAGTGCAAAAAGCACCCAGGAAAAATAGCGGAAACAGCCCTTTCAGTGATTTTTTTTCCGGCAGAAGATTGCGCGCCATAAAGATCAGCAAAAGAGCAACATGAATAAAAAAGCCCAACAACATGTGAAATATCCATCTTACCAAACTGATAAATGCGATATTGGGATCGGGATCTTGATAGTTTTTAAAAATGAACATCATTACGGCCGTTATCAGGCAGATACCAATGATTTTTCCTAATGACCCCACCATTCTTGTTCCTTATCGATAGATTATGGCTTGCGCCAGACCAGAGACGATATAAATGTAACCGTTAACTTGTATTGCCGAAACACAGAAATCTCGCCTGGAATTCCCCGTTTTTAAATTTACGTATTTCGTGAAATCTCACGTAAAACTCCTTTGTCGCAGTATTTTTTTGGGTATAATGACATATCGTTTTTAAGCGGGCAAATAGCTGATATGGAGCTAACTGACCCAAACATGAATGATAACTTCATTCCCTGCGTATAAACCTGCTTCATGGCAAGCTGGAAATTCAGGCTATGAGAAAGCATGTTTTGATACCAATTTTAGGAGAAACTAATGATAAAAACATACACTGTTTTGATAAGAATGTTCATATCGATCACATTTTTTGGCACATTTAGCGGATGTTATCTCAGCACATCATCTCCTCAACCAGATCCACAAGACTTTCTACAATCGGGTCTGCAGTTCGAGGAAAAAGTTGTTGTGGTCTGTATCGGCGACAGTCTGACCATGGGCAATGTGAGTTATAACTACGTCAATGAATTGGCGCAAAGATTCAGCCAGGACGATTATGGGTTTGTAAACGCGGGATTCAACAGTGAACTTACCCATAATACATTGCAAAGATTGGATGATATCATACGAATCAATCCTCAATTTGTGACGATACTGATCGGTACCAATGATGTTCTTGCTACGCTCTGCGAAAAGTGCAGCGAAAAATATATGAAGAATATGAAGTTACCGTAAAAGCCGGATCGGGAATGGTTCCGGGAAAACCTGTCGGTCATGGTCGATAGACTAAAAACCGAAACAGAGGCGACTATTGTATTGTTGTCACTTGCTCCGATTACCGAAGCACCGGACCATCCAGGATATAAAAAAGCAGCGTTATACTCCTCGATTATTAAAAAGGTGGCTCTAGAAAAGAATGTTAGCTATCTTCCACTTTATGAAAAAATGGACACAATACTGAGACAGCAAAATCCAGCAGCACAATCTGATTTTGATGGTTATGAAAGATCCCTTTTATACAAAGCCATTTTTTATCATCATGTGGCAGGTTATAGCTGGGATGAGGTTTCAACAGTGAATGAATTTATGCTTCAAACAGATAATATTCATCTCAATCGCAGAGGTGCAATGATGATTGCCGACTTAATCGATGAATTCCTGCGGAACGATTATTCGCAAAAACCGGCCAAGATCGTTCATTAATCAGCCAAAATCACTCAAGAATCATACGTTACAAAACTGAAAAATAAAAGGAACTATATGATGAAACATCACATGCGCACCAGAAGGAATTTCTTGAAAATGGGATCATTGGCCGGCGCCGGGTTTTTATGCGGTTGCACTGCAAGTTCTGAAACCAGAGCATTAGCCAACACAATGCCAAACCACCATACACTAGATGGATTTCAGAATTTTCCTCCGATTCCAAAATCATCAGGCCTTGGGCTGGAATTCTGGTGGAATAGAACGAAAGCCTCCTTTAATTCACCCGTTATCCCGGAGGACCACTATCTACCTGAAAAACAGGCGCTTCAAAACTACGATAATCTGAAAGAAAAAAACACCTTGACCTGGTTGGGACAGAACACCTTTCTGTTAAAGATTAATAACAAGGTCATATTGACAGACCCCTTCTTCGACGAATATGTCGATCCGTTTCGAACCGTCAAACGGTTCCTGCCGCCGGGTATCAGTCAGGAAAATCTTCCACCGGTTGACTTCATTGTTTTATCCCATAACCATCGCGATCACTTGAGTGAGGATGTAATTGAGCTTTTACCAAATAAAGAGCGAATTCAGGTGTTCGTCCCTTTGAAGATGAGGCCGTTCTTCGCAAAAAGAGGATACTCACAGATTCATGAACTGGACTGGCATGAGAGTTTTTCAATCGGCGGTATCAAGATAACGTCGCTTCCTGCCGTTCATTATTCCGGACGCGGGTTGTGGGATAAAAACGAAACACTGTGGTGCTCCTGGGCGATTATGTCCGATACCGGGAAATACTATTTTAGCGGAGACACCGCTTACTCACCCACCATTTTTAAGATGATCGGCAAGGATTATGGTCCTTTTGATCTGTCGATGATGACGATTGGTACCTACGGAAACAGAAAGTATGGGATTAACAATCACGCTAATCCAGAAGAAGCCATAACCATGGGATTGGATATAAAAACAGATATATCTGTCGGCATGCATTGGGGAACCATTGATCTTTCAGAAGAACCTCCCTGGGAACCACCAGAACGATTCAGAGCATCCGCAGCAAAGGCCGGCATCCCTCAGGAAAAAACCTGGATCATGAAAATTGGAGAGACGCGTCTTCTACCAGGTAAAAAAATAGTGGTTTAAACGTCAAATTGAGATAACACAAGAACATTCAGGCTAATTTCACCTGCCGCCCCAATTTCACTCAGGGCGATACGAATGTTATAGAAGTTATACGAGATATCCAACAAACAACGGATTTATGAACAAACAAATAAGAAAAAAAAGACAAAAGCTAAGAATCGGGATAATTTTGTCTTCGTTTTTCCTTTTTCCAGCAGTATTCTATTATTTATCCCCATATTTAATTATTGATGCGACGATTCGAGGAATTATCAATGGTAGCTTCATTTTTTTTGTACTATTGTTTGTAAGTTCACTCTTTCTAGGCAGGGCATACTGTGGTTGGGCGTGCCCGGCCGCAGGATGTCAAGAAGCAATATTCCTTGCCAGTAACAAAAAAATAACTAAAGGAAACTTCATAAAATGGATTATCTGGATACCATGGATAAGTACGATTGCTATTCTAGCAATCAAGAATCGGGGTTACCAAAAAATTGATTTTTTTTATAGAACCAAATTTGGATTATCAATAGAAAGTGTTTATTCACTGATAGTTTACCTAGGCATTCTCTCCCTAATTGTCATTCCGGCATTGACAGTTGGCAAGCGATCATTTTGTCATCACATTTGCTGGATGGCTCCATTTTTAATAATTGGCAGGAAAGCCAGAAACACAATAAAATTGCCATCTCTGCAACTCGCATTAAATAATGAAAACTGTAGTCATTGTCATAAGTGTACCAATAACTGTCCGATGAGTCTCCCAGTGGAATTGATGGTGCAAGAAGATAAACTGGAGAATTCAGAATGCATTCTATGTGGAACCTGCATTGATGTATGTAAGAACAAACGAATAAGATATGCATTTTCAAAAATCGCATAACATGTACATTCACCGAAGGTCACCGGCTATACCGCTCTCCAGATCCTCTAGCGAGCAATAGCCCCACTCAACTTGCAGGCCGACTACATAGCAAAATGCAATCTTCTCAACAGGATCATATTCAGTGAGATACCATGTAGCGCTGCCTACCGGATCAAACAGTTTGGCTAACCGCTTTGTAATCTCAATATCCTGTTTGCTTGGTTTGGTGTCTCCACTCGGATGGCAATGAACAAGTATTATCGCAGCAGCCCTTAGCTCGATGGCTGGTGCGAAAACTTCTCTGGGATGAATCAATGACTGGTTCAGAGTACCAAGCGTGATCATCTTCTCTTCAATGACCCGGTGTTTATTATCCAGGATCAAGATATTAAACTCTTCCTGCTTGGCTGTACCGAGCCGGACATGAAAATGATCATACACCTGTTTGGCATTACCGAACGATTCACCCAGGATTCTTTTCTCTCCATACTCGACAGTCTCTTTTCTTTTTAACATGACAATTGACAAACAGTTTATGAAGCCATATAGTGATATCACTATGATATCGAAATTTGACATCAATACATTGACAGGGAAAATACAATGAAGGCAATCACGATTCGTAATGTTGAACCGTCAGTTTCCGAGAAACTGAAACGGGAAGCAAAAAATCAGGGAAAGAGTGTCAACCAGTTCATCATCGACATGATTGAGCAAAACTTGGGATTTAAAAAGAAAAAAAAATATTCTAATACTTACCATGATCTCGATCACCTCTTCGGAAAATGGACAGATGAGGAATACAATCAGATTCAGAGCAGAATAGATCAGGGGAGAAAAATTGATAAGGAGTTGTGGGAATGAGGCGGCTACTTATTGACACGAATATTTACTCCAAAGCATTTAGGGGGGATCAGTCTGTTGTAAATACCCTGAAGAAACAAGCAGAAATTGGATTTTCGGTTATCAGTATAGGGGAATTGCTTTCGGGTTTCAAAGGGGGAAATCGGGAATCAGAGAATAAAACTGAACTGGAAAACTTTCTGGACTCCCCTAGGGTTGTCGTTTATCCAGTTAATGACGAAACCGCCGAATTCTATTCAGAAGTATTACATAACTTGAGAACAGCCGGTACACCCATCCCAACAAACGATATCTGGATTGCTGCAATTGCTTTTCAACATGGTCTAAAACTATTTTCAACCGACGTCCATTTCAAATCAGTCAAAGGTCTTTCACTCATTTGACAAAAGCCCCAAGTTTATTTGTTTTAGTATTTGTTTTGCCTTTTTTAAGGGGTTACCCATTAAAGTTTATTAAAGGTCTGCCCTTGACTCATCAATAACCTCTTTTCTTCAAAATGGTCTTTACACCGACCACCCTCCCCGGAAATCCAATAATAACAACAAATTTAGGATTTCCACCATTTTCCCCCCAATACATTTCATATCAGTTGCTTCTTTTGCTGTAACTCAATCAAATCATAGCTATTTATTTGTTTATTAAAATTTTTGTCTGAAGATTCGTGTGTCCCGGATGTTCCATTTAGTTACTTTTATGTAACTACAGAAGGGCTGAAATGGGCTGGGATTTTCAGTTTAACGGTTCCGAGACTTTTAGAAACGGAAGTTTCGAGGAAGGAATCCTTCTATTCTGAATTCAGCGAACAGGTTAAAAATTGCGACCTGCTCAACATTCTACCCGACGTTTGATCCTTTTTTCCCCATTGGTCTTCTTTTCCATTCCATTTTCCCACTCCGAAAAGACAATCATGACTGGAAACCGGAAAAAAGACTTGAAAACAGCTCTTGACTTTAAAAAACCAAAT
>Ga0257125_1001807_pt1 | contig 19975 bp, 19 predicted proteins | sample SI106_200metaG_FD_190183 | JGI IMG/M metagenome (GOLD analysis project Ga0257125, IMG submission 190183) | Marine microbial communities from Saanich Inlet, British Columbia, Canada - SI106_200 | ecosystem: Environmental > Aquatic > Marine > Inlet | place: Canada: British Columbia | collected...
TTGATAAAGAAGGTAATTTTTTAATAACAGAAGAAGATTTGAATTAATAATTTTGATAGAAACAGTTATTTTATATATAATGTTAGTATAAAGAAAAATAAAATTTAGTCATGGAACATTTTAAAGATGATCGTTTAGCTAAAGATGCGCAACAGCTCATATCTATCCCCGTTATTTGGGGTGTGTTACCGTTTTTAATTATGATGGATTTGGTTATAGAGATTTATCAGCATATTTGTTTTCCTCTTTATGGACTAGAGTGCGTTGATCGTTCTAGCTATATAAAAATTGATAGACAAAAATTATCATATTTAAATTTTAGGCAAAGATTTGCTTGTGTATATTGTGGTTATACTAATGGTCTTTTTAGTTATTGGGTGATGATAGGGGCAACAACAGAGAAATATTGGTGTGGTATTCAACACGCAGCTGATGAAAATTTTATTAGCCCAACCCATCATAAAGATTTTGCAAAATTTGGTAGTAAGAATGATTATGAGAAAAAATATAAGAATTAGATTGTTTTTATTCTGATATTGACCCAGTGAGACAATAAACATATGACTGGGTTGACAATTATATAATTTTAAGGTATGATGTTGAGTGTTATATTAGCTTATGGTCCCGTCTCCATTATATAATGGAACAGGCTTATAACTCGCCTTTAGGTGGTGGTATCTTGGACAACACACATTAAAACACGGTCCCATCGTCTAGTGGTTAGGACACTAGGTTTTCATCCTAGAAACCGGGGTTCGATTCCCCGTGGGATCACCATAGTATAGTAAGTATAGAAATAAAGTCGAATTTCGAAAGTACTATATATATTAATTAGATTTTATTTCTACATTTATGCAAGGAATGATTAAAAAATTGACTGACAAAAACTTTGGTTTTATTAGTCAAGATGGCGTTGAAAATGATTTATTTTTCCACGCTTCTAGCCTAGAAGGTTGTGACTTCGAAGAGCTTCGTGAAGGTGACAATGTTACTTTCGAAGTAGAAGACACTCCTAAAGGTCAAGCTGCTGTTAAAGTTAACAAAGCTTAATCGATTTTTTTGAAATCAAATAAAAACTACCTCGTTTATTCGGGGTAGTTTTTTGTTGCTATGTATTATTGATGTGTTATAATATTTTTATGGATATAGAATATGAAGCTAGCTATCTTAATATAGATAAAGATGAAGTTCGTCAACGATTAAAATCAGCTGGCGCTAAATTAGTGAAGCCAGAGTTTTTGCAACGTCGTTGGGTCTGGCACTTTCCTAAGGGTTACGAGATTTACGGCTCTTGGATACGCGTTAGAGATGAGGGTGATAAAATTACCATGAGCATCAAAATTGTCGATGGGCGTAAGCTAGAGGATCAAAAAGAAGTAATGATTGAAGTAGATAATTTTGATAGGGCTCGAGAAATTTTAAATTTACTTGGTTGCCAAGAAAGAGCTTATCAAGAAACTAAGCGGGAGCTTTGGCATTTAGATGATGCTGAAATTACTATTGATGAATGGCCATTTTTAGAACCATTTGTCGAAGTAGAAGCTGTTTCAGAAGAGATTATTAAAATAGTATCAAAAAAATTAAATTTTGATTATACTCAGGCGAAATTTGGTTCAGTAGATTTTTTCTATGCCGATAAATATAATATAAGCATTGAAGTCTTTAATGATCAGACGCCATTGCTGACATTTGAAATGAAAAATCCTTTTATTAAAAAATCCTGAGCTAGTCTCAGGATTTTTGTTTGTGAAATTAAGCAAAAGAAAAACCCGTACTTTCCTCAAGAGTACGGGCCATTATGATTGTTGCGAGGTGTTAGAGTCCGAGAACGAGAACCGCCCAAGGAGTGCCTCCGTTGAGGTCAGCAGTGATTCCGAATTTGCTTTCGCTCAGCAGACTGATTTCCCCAAAATCGTAGTAGATGCCCCAATTAAGTTGCCAGTCATCAGCACCACATTTGATGTTATGTCCGACGATGCCTAGCGGAGAGTCGTTGTAGCTCAGCCACTGTCTGGCCAAAATGAAGTCATCGACGTTTTGTCCGGCTTGGTAGAGGTTGTAGCTCTGCCAGTGGACGGCTCCCAAGTCAAATCCGAATCCCAGATCAGCATTGATGTAGGTCAAATCGACTTTATCTTTCGGCACACCCATACTAAGACCAAGGCCGAATGCAAAGGGGCCGACTTTCGGACCGACTGAGAAGGCAATTTCGGAATTCGGTGTAGCCCAGAGATCCACCTTGATGCGGTCAGGTACTATATCTTTACCAGCATAGAGGAAGATGTCTCCCTTGGGGTACATTTCGATACCGGCATATTGTGCATTGGCAATGTTACTGATGATCAGCAGAGTGATGAGTAGCAGAAAAAGTTGTTTCAAGTTCTTCACGATTTCCTCCATTGTTGTGTGTTATCTACAAAATAATCCAGAAAATTATTACAGAAAGTGCTAAGCCAAGAACTGATCCCCAGCCAAAGACTTGTGTTTTCCAATCAATCTCCTTGCCAGTGATGATGCGATGACCATGCTCGTTGTAGTTGTGCGTTATAGTGGTGGTTGCCACTATGGCGCCGAGTATACTGATAGCCGCTATACCAATCGTCACGTTATGGTAGGGCATGAAATGGCATAGTATAGGTAAGGGTGCAGTTCCCAAGAGGAACAGGCCAATAGCTATCAATACGAAACGAGTAATTTCTGACACTTGAGATTCATTGTTCATTGTTGTCACCATGATTTTTTCCTCTTTTTATTGTTTATGTGCGAATATATAATAATAGCACATTTAGTATATTTTGTCAATAGCACTCTTTTTACTCTGTTCATTGACTTAGTTACTATTTTTCTCTATATTACATTATCTTATTATATATTATGCTATAATATCTTTATGCGAATTCTAGCTTTAGAATCATCATGTGACGAAACTGCTTTGACTATTTTAAATGCTCAGGCAGATTCTTTGGTTTTAGAAAAAGATCAAGTTTATTCTCAAGTAGATATTCACCAGCAATTTGGCGGTGTGGTTCCAGAAGTAGCCGCTCGTCAACACGCTGAAACTATTATTCCATTATTGAGTGCTAATATTAAATCAGAAGAGAAAGTAGATTATTTAGCAGTTACAACTGGTCCGGGACTTATCACTTCTTTATTATTGGGAGTGACCGCTGCAAAAACTTTAGCTTATGCTAAAAATACTCCACTAGTTACAGTCAATCACATGGAAGGGCATATTTATTCAAATTGGTTATCTAATGATGAGCTAGTAAAAAATGCAAATAAATATTTTCCATCTTTAGTTTTGATAGTTTCTGGTGGTCACACGGAATTGGTTTTAATGAAAGGTCACGGAGATTATCAATTATTAGGATCAACAGTCGATGATGCAGTTGGTGAAGCTTTTGATAAAGTAGCAAAACTTTTAGACCTTGGTTATCCTGGTGGACCAATTGTCAGTCAACGAGCCAATGATGGTGACTGTAGTATTTATGATTTACCACGACCAATGATTAATTCTGGTGATTATAATTTTTCTTTCTCTGGATTAAAAACCGCTGTGCTTTATACGTTAGAGAGAAAGAAAAAAATAAATACTGAAGATGTAGATAATGTTTGCGCTAGCTTCCAAAATGCCGTAGTAGATATTTTGGTAAACAAAACTATGAAGGCCGCTCAGGAGTTTGGTGTAAAATCTATAATGCTAGCCGGCGGAGTAGCAGCAAATAATCAACTTAAAGAATCATTGCAACAAGAAGCCAGAATAAAAGATTTACCATTTTTCTTTCCTGAGCTAAAATATAGCGGAGACAATGCAGCGATGATTTCTGTCGCTGCTTACTATAATATTTTGAACAAAAAAAATATTATATCCGGCAAAGATTTATTATCAGTAGCACCACAGTCTAATTGGCAGTTATTTAAAAAATAAAATATGCAAGAATTTGTAACTAACAATATAAAAGAAACCAATAAAGTAGCCAATGATTTAGCTACAAGTTTAGAGTCTGGTCAATTGATTGCTTTGTCTGGAAACTTAGGGGCTGGTAAGACAGTTTTCGTCAAAGCTTTGGCTGTAGGATTAGGGATTTCAGAAACAATTACTAGTCCCACTTTTGTTTTGATGAAAAGCTACCCGGTTAATTATAAACAGATTAAACAATTAATTCATGTTGATTGTTATCGTTTAGATGCTTCAGAAGATTTAGCAGACATTGGTTTGCAAGATTTTTTAGATGATCCGCAGACTCTAGTAGTAATAGAATGGGCTGATAAATTAGATAATTTACCAAAAAATAATCTTATTAATGTTAAAATGGAGTTCTTAGGTCAAGATAAGAGAAAGATTGTTATTTCTAGTAAGCTCGTGGGTTAAGCTACAAGGTTGACAAAAGTGTTATTTTTGTGTATTATCTATTATTATAGTTCGTTTAACTGATCATGGGGATCAGTTTTTTAATCACAGCAACCAGGAGAAAGTCATGGCAGCAGGACAGGGAAAGAAAGTAGTAAAGAAGAAGGTAGTCACAAGAAAACCAACGAATCGAAAGGTAGTTGTTAGCTCGATTAAGACAAAAAGCTCATTGAACAAACAGCAGATCAAGTCACTATGTCGAAACACTACGTGTCCAGCAAGTGGCTCTTGTTTTCAGACACGAGAATTGGATGGTAGTAATAATTTTCCACGTATTACTTGTACTGGTAAGTTATCATTGGAATATGATGGTAATGGAGCTGCTATAGTTAGTCGTCGAGATAAAAAACAGCCAACTAGTTGGTGCATGAGCACTGTTTCTCAACAGCAATTACGGCGAGTATTTTCTCGGCCAAATATTGACTGGCAACTAAGTTTTGATGACAAGGATTGATCACTTGACCACCTAGTAGGCAACGAACGGTGGTTTTTATATTGACTAAATTGTTAAAATAGATTACTTTTATAGTATGAATAAGTAAATATAAAAACATTCGATCCAAGATTAATGTCACTTGGAAAGTTGCTGAAAGAAATCAATCAATGAAAGTAGATTCAGTCGGGGTGCGCCCGTTATAGCGTTAAAATTAAGTATCTCTTATTTAAGAGAAATTAAGGTGGTACCGTCAAGTTATACTTGGCCCTTAAGCGCAATTATTTTTGCGTTTTTATTTTTAAAAAACTTTTTTATGAAAAAAGAAAATAAAATAGACATGCCAAAAGCTTATGAGGCTGGTAATTATGAAGATCAAATTTATCAAGACTGGGAACAGTCTGGTTTATTTAATCCAGATAATTTAAAGAGCACTGGACCAGAATTCACTATTTCTATGCCACCGCCAAATGCTACTGGTGTTTTACATTTGGGTCATGCGGCAGCCTTAGCTTATGAAGATTTAATAATTCGTTATCAGCGTCTACAAGGCAAAAAAACTTTATGGTTACCCGGTACAGATCATGCCGCTATTGCTACGCAAACTAAAGTAGAAAAAATATTAGCGGAAGAAGGCACAGATAGACGTGCTTTGGGCCGAGATAAATTTTTGGATAAAGTACAAGAGTTTGTAGCTGGCTCACAAGACACCATTCGTAAGCAAACTAGAAAAATGGGAGCTAGTTGTGATTGGTCCAGAGAGGCCTATACTCTTTCTAATGAATTATCAGTAGCTGTAAACGAGGCTTTTATTAAAATGTATAACGATGGTTTGATTTACCGTGGTAATCGGATTGTAAATTGGTGTCCTCGTTGTGGTTCTACCTTGGCCGATGATGAAGTTGAATATAAAGAGCAACAAGCAAGGTTATATTATATTAAATATGGTCCATTCACTGTAGCTACAACTCGTCCAGAGACAAAATTAGCTGATACAGGAGTTGCTGTGCATCCAGACGATCAGCGTTATCAAAAATATGTAGGAAAAGATTTAGAAATAGATTTAGCTGGACATAAAATAAAAGTAAAAGTTTTTACAGACAAAGAAGTTGATCCAGAATTTGGTTCTGGTGTAGTTGGGGTAACGCCAGCGCATAGTGTGGTAGATTTTGAGTTTGCTCAAAAACATAAGTTAGAAGTTATCAAGCTCATCAATGAAGATGGTAAATTATTAGAATCCGGTGGCAAATATGCCGGACTAAATGTTTTAGTTGCCCGAGAAAAATTTGTAGCAGATTTGCAGAAATCTAAGCAAATAGAAAAGATAGAGGATTATCAAAATAACTTATCAATATGTTATCGTTGCGATACTCCGATTGAACCTCTTACTTCTGAGCAATGGTTTGTGGCAGTAGACAAAAAGCTTCCAGGTCGTAAAAAAACCTTGAAAGAGTTGTCACTAGAAGTTGTCAGATCTGGCGATATAGAAATTGTACCAAAAAGATTTGAAAAAACTTACTATCATTGGATGGAAAATTTACACGACTGGTGTATTTCTCGTCAGATTTGGTGGGGACATCGAATTCCGGTTTGGTATACAGAAAATAATGAAGTAATAGTAGCTCGTACAGAGGTAGAGGCACAAAAACTAGCTAAGGGTAAAAAAATAACTCAAGATCTGGATACTTTAGATACTTGGTTTTCATCCTCTTTGTGGACCTTTTCTACTTTAGGCTGGCCAGACAAAACAAAAGATTTTAAAAACTTCCACCCAAATCAGGTGATGGAAACTGGATATGATATTTTATTTTTTTGGGTAGCACGGATGATTTTGATGTCAGAATATTTATTAGCCAAAGAAAAAGATTCTAGACCATTTAAAACTGTTTATCTACATGGCATGATTCGTGATCAGGACGGCAAGAAAATGTCCAAGTCAAAGGGCAACGGTATTGATCCTTTGGATATGATAGATAAATTTGGTACGGACGCTTTGCGTTTATCATTAGTTATTGGCGCAGCTCCCGGAGCTGATATGCGTTTGTATGAAGATAAAATTGCTGGTTATCGTAATTTCGTCAATAAACTTTGGAATATTTCTCGTTTTATTTTTGGACAAGTGAATGAGATTAAACAAATCAAGACAGAGCCGAAACCAATTACTCTGACTGATAAATGGATATTAGCTGAGTTTAATAAACTGGCAGTAGAGGTGACTAGTGATTTAGAGAAATATAAATTTTCATCAGCAGGGGAGAAATTATATGAGTTTACTTGGGCAAAATTAGCTGACTGGTATTTAGAAATTGCAAAGCTTGAAACCCCTCGACATGCTCAGGGTAGCAAGGATCAAATTTTACTTTATATTTTAGAAAGATTATTAGTTTTATGGCATCCATTTACTCCATTTGTGACTGAAGTAATTTGGAAAGAATTTAAAACAGGTGGTTTTCTAATGGTAGCTGATTGGCCACAAGCTAAAAAAGTAGATAATAAAGTTTTAGACAATTTTGCTGATTTACAAGAGTTAGTAACTCAAATCAGAAATATTAAAGCGGAGAATAAGATTGCGCCTACTGATTTCGTTGATTGTTATTTAACTAGCCAGGTTTTGTCTCGGGATGATTTACAAGTTGTCGCTCAATTAGGTCGAGTAACCCTACAAGCGGAGGCTATTAATGGTACAAAATTTGCTACAGCGCATAGTCAAGGTGAAATTAATGCCACCAAGGCTATGACAGATAAAGAAAAACAGGTTTTAGAAAAATATATTAAATCGATGGAAGCAAAAGTAAAAAATAAATCTTTTGTTAGCAATGCACCAAAAGAAGTAATTAAAGATAATAAAAAAAGATTAGCCGAGGCAAAAAATAAATTAGCTAATCAATAAATTTCATAGTATTAAAAAACTACCTCCACTTAGGAGGTAGTTTTTTGATTGTTTAACTATTAGTTTTCTCAAATATTTCATCCAGTGAAGTAGCCCCGTCTTTGGCTTTGAGTAAGCCATCTTGCAACATGGTAACCATGCCATCTTCAATCGCTTTTTGTTGAATATCATATTCAGAAACAGCTCCTGATAAAATCATTTTTTCAATTTCTGGACTCATCACCAAAACTTCATAAACACCCACACGGCCTCTATAGCCTAGATTGTTACACTTATCACAACCTTTAGCGGTAAAGAATTTAAGATTAGATAAATCGTCTAATTTGGTACCGGATTTTGGACTAATAGAATTTAAAGCATTCATTACTTCGGTCATTCTTTGGTTGTCCACTTTAGCTTCTACTCGACAGTCAGGGCATAGTTTTCTTACTAGTCTTTGTCCAATAATGCTATTCAATGATGGAGCAAGTAAAAATGGTTTAACGCCCATAGCTAAGAAACGTGGAATAGCGCCAGCGGCAGAGTTTGTATGCAGGGTAGAGAGCATTAAATGGCCAGTTAGAGCGGCATTAATGGCAGTATCGGCTGTTTCTAGATCTCTAATTTCTCCAACCATTACTATGTCAGGATCTTGACGTAGAATTGCCCTTAAGCCTTTAGCAAAAGTATAACGATTCGTTTGTTTAACCATTCCTTGTGCATCAGCGATTTCGCTATCTTGTTTGTTTTCTATTTGACTTTGGACAATGCCTTTTAGCTTATATTCTATCGGGTCTTCCAAGGTAATAATTTTTGTGTCAGGTGAGTTTAGTTTATTTAAGATGGCATATAAAGTAGTAGTTTTACCAGATCCAGTTGGACCAGTGGTAATGATCATGCCATTTGGTTTTTCGATTTCACTATTTAAGTCATTAAATGATTTACCTCTTAACCCAAGTTGTTCAAATTTTAAACCAATGCTAGTTGATTTCAGTAAACGCATAACAATACTTTCTCCATAGGCAGAAGGAATAGTGGAAACCCTAACATCCACCTTATCTTTTTCAAGACTAATCGTAAAGCGTCCATCTTGTGGTTTATCGACAACATTTAATTTTAGGCCAGAGAGTAATTTGATACGAGAAGCTATTTTATGCCAAGTATTAACTGGCATTTCGGCAGCTTCTTGTAAGACACCATCAATACGCAAACGAGCTTTGATAGATTTTTCTTCAGCTTCTAAGTGAATATCCGAGGCTTTAAAGTTTAGTCCAGCAGCAATAATTAAATTTAGCATTTCAGTCAGATTCACTTCTTTTATTAGTTCATTTAGAGAATTAAGCCCTTTTAATTTGGCACTAAATTTTTCTAGATCAGCTTCGGTAATTTGTACACCTTCTATATGTTCGATTTTAGGTATTTTGTCATAAATTGCTAAAGCTTTGTCCAGACTTAATTGAGAAACAAGATAAAGTTTTACACTAGCATGATATTTATCAGCTAGTTCGGTTACCATTGTTCGTATTTGAGGATTGTCTGGGTTAGTAGAAGCTAACCTCATTTCTTCACCAGTATAAACAAAACAAATAATTTGTAATGCTTCGGCTCTTTCTTGAGGTAGTATTTTAATAGCTGATTGAGAAATAGGAAAATCACCCAAGTCAATATATATTACTCCGATTTGTTTGGCTCGAGCTTCTGTCTCGGCTTCAATTTTTTTATTTTCTAGTGAAGTTAATTTAGTTTGTAGTTTTTTTTGAGTATCTTCACCACCGATAGTTAAAGTCTGTTTTGTTGATGTTTGATCCATATTTTTTTGATTAACATTAGTATTATACCCCTTGTTTTAGTGCAAAGTCAATCTGATGATTTGTAATCGTAGTATATTAGACCAATTAAAAAAGCAGACAATTTTTCATGCCTGCTTTTTGTAGTATATTATTTTATTTGTAACGCAAAGTGTTTATTTTGCTAAACGAGGTAGATGTTTTTTAGCAAAACGATGAGCTTTGCTAGCATTTTTACCAGGATTAGTTAATTCGATAAATAATTCAGTCCAAACAACAGTATAGTAAGTGCCAAATAAAGAAACAGCAGTTAAGAATAATATAATAGCAGCTAAGCTACCAGCAATGATTAATATCCAGAAACCAAAGATGCTAATTTGCGCTACAAGGTAGCCCAAAATTAGGAATGGAGTAACCACGAATGCTAGAAGGCTAATTATTATTAGGCCATATAGTATGGTTAAAGCTAATAAGGCTAAGGCATTTTCTAGACTAATGATCCAATTTACCCTAAATAATCTCCAAGCATTAAAGAATGCTTGGGTTAAGCTTTGTTTCTTTATTATTATATATGAAGCACCATAACGAGTAACAAAAGAAATAATAACAGCGATTGGGACCAGCACAAAGAAAACGATAATCGTCATTAAGAAGTTCATGAAGCTGGCATTTTGGCTAAGTGACAATAAATAAATAATAGGTATGATAGCGCCGACTACAAAGACAAAGCTGATTAATTTATTTAAAATATTGATACCAAATAATGGCCAAAAATTTTCTACACCGGTTTGTAAATTATTAATAAGGGTATTTTTGTTAGTTTTTTTATGGTCATTAGCAGTAGCTTGGATAATAGCACCTTGCGAAGAGATTGCCATGACTAGAATAACTGCTAGGAATAAAAATGTACCTATTAGCATTAGTAGGGTAGGTAACTTATCCAAAGTGATATCAGCAACTGCAAAAGTGTGGAAGATATTAATCCAATCTACCAGGGTAGTAGAAATTATATCATTGGCCTCTAAGTTTGAGAGAGCTTTAAAATCTCCGGTTAGCCCTAAGGTAGATACAAATAAACCAAAGAATAATAAGTACCAATTGTTTTTCACTATTCGCCAAGAACGCAAATAGACTTTACGATAAAATGATTCCATATTTTTATTTTAAATTTATTTTATTTTTCTTTTAATTCATTTATATTATACAACATTTTCATGATTTATAAAACCCCTCACAAGTGAGGGGTTTTATTTGAGTTTATTTTACTAAATTTTCAAATTCTTCTTTTTCGATAGTTTCTTTTTCTAGTAAAGTAGCGACAATTTTTTCTACCTGTTCTTTATGTTCAGTAATTACTTTTTTAGCGGTCGTTACAGCCTGTGCTATGTATTTATTTATTTCTTGATCTATTAGCTCAGCTGTTTTTTCACTATAATCTTTTTGTTCATGTAAATCTTTTCCTAAAAAAATCATCTCTTCTTGTTTGCCAAGAGTACGAGGACCAAGGTTTTCGTTCATGCCAAATCTAGTGATTAAACGTTTAGCAATTTTAGTCGCTCTTTCTAGGTCATTGCTAGCTCCGGTTGTTACTTCTTGAAAAAAGATTTTTTCAGCTACTCGGCCACCTAATAAGACAGCCATCTCATCAATGAAGTCACCTTGACTTTGCATTTTTTTATCTTCTATAGGTAGGTTGATTGTATATCCAGCAGCACGACCACGAGAGATAATAGAAATTTTATGGACCGGGTCAGCATGTTTTAGATAATTAGCAACAATAGCATGACCAGCTTCATGGTAGGCAGTGACCTTTTTTTCTTTATCAGAAAGCACGTGACTTTTTCTCTCTGGTCCTAACATGACTTTTTCAATAGAATCTAAGACAATGTCATTACCAATGATTTTTTTATTTTGACGAGCAGTCGTAATTGCTGCTTCATTCAAAACGTTAGCCAAATCTGCTCCAGAAAATCCAGGAGTACGTTGAGCTACTTTTTTTAGATTAGCATCTTCGGCTAAGGGTTTTCCTTTGGCGTGGATATTTAAAATAGCCTCTCTATCTTTGATGTCAGGTAAGTCGATTACTACCTGTCTATCAAAACGACCTGGTCGTAATAAAGCTGGGTCTAAAACGTCTGGACGATTAGTAGCGGCTAGTACAATAACATTAGTTTGGTTATCAAAACCATCCATTTCGGTTAGTATTTGGTTTAGTGTTTGTTCACGTTCATCATGAGAGCCTCCTAAGCCAGATCCACGTTGGCGACCAACTGCATCAATTTCATCAATAAAAATAATACAAGGTGCCGCTTTTTTAGCTTTTTTAAATAAATCTCTAACTCGAGAAGCACCAACACCAACAAACATTTCTACAAATTCAGAACCAGAAATATGGAAGAAGGGGACACTTGCTTCACCGGCTACAGCACGAGACAGTAAGGTTTTGCCAGTTCCCGGGCTACCTAATAATAGTACGCCTTTTGGTATTTTTGCACCTAAGCTAATAAATTTTTGAGGATTTTTTAGAAAATCTACAATTTCTTTTAATCCTTCTTTAGCTTCAGTAGCGCCAGCAACATTTTTGAAGGTAGTTTTTATTTTTTGTTCGTCAGCAAGTTTTGCGCCAGATTGTCCAAAAGTCATAGCACGATTATTCACGCCACTGACTTGACGCATCATAAACCAAATAATACCCAGAATAAATAAAACAGGGATAATAAATGGTAGAATGGTGGACATCATAATGCCTTTTCCAGGATCATCGCCTACTTCAATGTCTAAGGCAGCTAATTTTTCAGTAGTGACGCCATAATTATTTAATAGAGTGACAATTGATTCGCTGGATTCTTTTTGGCTAGCTTTTGTAGTTTGATCTTGGAAGGTTATTTCTAATTCGTCACCAGCTACTTTGATTTTAGTTATCTGGTCATTATTAATTTCATTTACTAATTGACCAAGACTTATTTCTTCAACTTGATTAAGTTTATTGTTGTATAAACTAAAAATACCAGCAATGATGATAAACACCAAGAAGAAGACAGCGAAGTTTTTAAATATATTTTTCATAAAAATTATATATTGATGATAAGATAGTTAAGAAAATTTATTTCTTGTCTCCCTTTTTATCTTCACCTTTTATTTCTTTGTCTTCTGAAGTTTTTTTAACTTCTTTTTTAGCTGAAGCTTTGGTTTTCTTGTCTTCTTTTTCATCAGTCTTTTCGTCTTTTTTGTTCTTTGAAGCTTTAGCAGTAGAATCCTTTTTAATTAGTTTTTTTTCGTCTTTTTCTTCCTGAGCATCTTTAGATTTTTTAACTTCTTTTTTGCTGGTTTTTTTATCATCCTGCTTGTCTTTTGGAGCTTCAGCGGAAGAGGAAGCGTTAGCTGAAGGAGCATTGGATGCTTTTAAAGATAAGCCGAGACGATGTTCTTTTGGTTCAATAGTCAAAATAGTAAATTTGTATTCTTCACCAATAGTAACTAAGTCTTCTGGATTACGTACTTTTTTGTCACTTAATTCAGAAATATGAACTAAACCATGGATATCTCTATCCAATTCTACAAAAACACCAAAAGGATTTATTTTTAATACTTTGGCTTTAATTTTCTGGCCGATTTTATATTTTTTACTAACGTCGGCCCAAGGGTCAGTTTGTAATTTTTTAATAGATAAAGAAATTTTTGTATTATCAATTTCAATAATTTGAGCAGTTACTTCATCGCCTACTTTAACGATATTGCGTGGGTTATCGATTCTCTGCCAAGCCAACTCAGAAATATGAACTAAGCCTTCTAAATTATCATCAAATTCAACGAAAGCACCAAAGTCTACTACACCGGTAATTTTACCAGTTACTTTATCACCAACTTTAAATTTAGAAACGGCTACTTTTTGTTTTTCATTCCAAGCAGCTTTTTCAGAGACAATTAATTTTTCATCTTTTTCAAGTACATCAATAATCTTGGTACGTAGATCTTGACCAATGAAAGATTTTAGGTGAACTAAAATTTTAGATTTATCACCACCTTCAATACGAGGATAATGTTCAGTAGTTAATTGTGATACTGGTAAGAAGCCAATAACATTGCCTAGCTTAATCATTAAACCACCTTTATTGGCGTCAATAACTTTACTAGGTACTATTGTGCCTTCTTTATGTAAATTTTCCAAACGAGTCCAGGCTTTTTTATGGCCAGCTTCACGGAAAGATAACTCCATGTAACCATTTTCATTTTCTAGATCAATAACAGTGGCTGAAGTAGTATCACCAATTTTTAAGCTAGAAGAATCTTCTGATTCATCATAAATTTCACGACCACGGATAATACCAGTGGTTAAGCCATCTAAGTCTAAGTAGACTTCATTTTTGGAAAGACTAATAACCTTTCCTTCGGTTAAGTCGCCGACTTTTGGCATTGTAACGGCGTTTTTGTCTTTTAACAGCTCTTCCATTGTAGAAACAGTGGTTGTCTGTACGTTTTTTTCATCACTCATTTAATTGTTAAATTTTAACCCACCCTATTTATATGCTAAACATGTGGATGAGTCCTCAGACAGCGAGTATTTTTATTGCCTTTGAGGTTGAATTAAATATTATTTAGCTGCCTTACATTACCATAAATAAGAAAATAAATCAATAGCCTTGACCTAGTGAGTAAAGGGGCTATTTTAGGCTTAGAATATGGTCATTTTTAGTGTTTTTTTATCTTTACGACAAGGCTTTTTTATGCTAAAATTAAGTCAAATTAATCAATAATAATTTCTTTATTTTATGCAGATTTTATGGCAGGGCTTCAATTATTTTAAACTGATAAATAGCCAACAAACACTTTTACTAAATCCTTATAGCTTGGATAAAAATATTAAATTTAGCAAGGTCAAAGCAGATATAGCATTATTTACTGATCCTAAAAAATACGTTGCCAATAAAATTAATGAGCAAACTTTTGTGATTGATAGTCCCGGTGAATATGAAGTTAGTGATGTGTTTATTTATGGTCGACAAATTAATGGCACTAATATTTATTTGGTCACTTTTGATGATATGAAACTGGCTTTTTTAGGCGAGTATGGTCATCAGACTTTGACCGATAAAGATTTGGAACTGATCGAAGGAGCGGATATTTTAATTTTACCAGTTGGTGGAGGAGATCTAAGTACCGCTAAAGAAGCTGTTAAAATTATTGGACAGGTAGAGCCGCGAATAGTTATTCCTAGTTGTCATAAAGTTGGTATGGGGAAAATAAAAGCTGATGATGTACAGATGTTCGTCAAAGAATTTGGCGTTAAAGCAGAGGAGTTAGATAAATTAAAAATTAGTAAAAGAGATTTACCACAAGAAGATGTACAATTAGTTATTTTAAAACCACAAAAATGATTTTACATTCAGAAGACAAGTCAAAATTTATTAGCCTAATCGTTTTAGTCACTATCACGACGGGGTTAATATTATGGCAATGGACAAATTTTTCTACTTGGCAAAAAATAGAGCCCTTGGTTAAGAATGAAGCTTGGGATCAGACAGTAGAAAATACCGAAGATGCTTTTCAAGAAATAAGAAACTCTTTTGGTTTGGCCAGGTATCATTTAGATAATTTACAAATTGAAATGGACAAAGATCAAAAACGAACACAGCTTTTGGAAGCAACTAAAAAATACGTTTCCGATAATAAGACTATTGAAGAATAAAGATATAGATTATGCCAAAGAAAACTACTAGTAAGAAATCACCAAAGTCTAACAAAACCACAGAAGATCAAAATTTAAACCGAGGTAAAGTTGACGATCTGTCCATTGTTACTGAAATGGAGACGTCTTATTTGGATTATGCCATGAGTGTTATTGTGGCCCGTGCTCTACCTGATGTTAGAGATGGTTTTAAGCCAGTTCATCGTCGTATTTTATACGCTATGTGGAACATTGGTTTAAAACACAGTGCTAAATTTAGAAAATCAGCTACCGTAGTTGGTGAGGTTTTAGGTAAGTATCATCCTCATGGTGATGCAGCTGTTTATGAGTCTATGGTTCGTATGGCTCAAGATTTTGCCATGCGTTATCCATTAGTTAATGGACAGGGTAACTTTGGCTCTATGGACGGTGACTCTGCTGCTGCCATGCGTTATACAGAAGCCAAGTTACAAGCCATGGCTGAAGAGATGATGTTTGATATTGATAAAAATACCGTTGATTTTATACCAAACTATGATGGTTCACATAAAGAGCCAAAGGTATTACCAGCTAAATTACCAAATCTTTTATTAAATGGCACTACTGGCATTGCAGTTGGTATGGCTACTAATATTCCGCCACATAATTTGGGTGAATTAATCGATGCTGTTAATTTATTAATTGATCAGCCAAACTCAACCATTGATGATTTATTAAAACACGTGACAGGACCAGACTTTCCTACTGGCGGAGTGATTTATGATCAAGAGGCTATTAAGACAGCTTACGCTACTGGGCGTGGCGGTATTGTGATGCGTGGTGAGGCTGAAATTACAGAAAATAAAGTTGGTCAATTTCAGATCATTGTTAGCTCTATTCCTTATCAGGTGAATAAGTCTAATCTGATAGAAAAAATTGCCTATTTAGTTAAAGAAAAAAAGATTGACGGCATTAAAGATTTACGTGATGAGTCAGATAAGGATGGCGTGCGTATTGTAGTAGATCTTAAGAAAGATGCTTATCCAAAAAAGATTTTGAATAATCTTTACAAGCATACTCAATTGCAAGAAAAATTTCATGTTAATATGTTGGCCTTGATCGACGGATTACAGCCAAGAGTTTTGACTTTGAAAGATATTTTAGAAGAGTATATTAAGCATCGACAGGAAGTAGTTGCTAGACGAACAAAATTTGAATTAGATAAAGCAAAAGAACGAGCTCATATTTTAGAGGGACTGAAGAAGGCTTTGGATAAGATTGATGCAGTCATTAAAACTATTAGAGCTTCTAAAGATAAAGAGGTAGCCAAGGCTAATTTGATAAAGAAGTTTAAATTGTCCGAGCGTCAAGCAGTGGCTATTTTAGAAATGCGATTGCAAAGTCTAGCCAACTTAGAGCGAATGAAGATTGAAGATGAATTAAAAGAAAAATTAAAGTTAATCAAAGAATTAGAAGCCATTTTAAAGAGTAAAACTAAGATTTTGAAGATAATAAAAGATGAGTTGGCAGCTTTACGTGATAAATTTGCTGATAATCGTCGTACTAAAGTAGTCAAATCTGCAATTGACAAGATGACTACTGAAGATTTGATTCCAAATGAGTCAGCCATTATCACTATGACGCATGATGGTTATATTAAGCGTGTAGATCCAGAAACTTTTAAAACTCAAGGAAGGGGTGGTAAGGGCGTTATGGGTCTGACTACCAAAGAACAAGACGAAGTAAAGTTTTTCTTTGCAACTAATACTCATGCAGACTTAATGTTCTTTACTACTCGTGGTCGTGTTTTCCAGCTTAAGGCTTATGAGGTGCCTTCACAAAGCCGTACTTCAAAAGGACAGAATATTGTAAACTTTTTACAACTTGCTCCAGAAGAAAAGATATCTTCTATTTTACAGAGTCAAGATTTCAATGTCTTTAAATATTTTGTGATGATTACTAAACGAGGTATTATCAAACGAGTGGAAATGTCACAATTTAGCAATGTCCGTCGTTCTGGATTATTAGCTATAAAATTAAAAGATGACGATGCCTTACAATGGGTCCGACCGTCTAGCGGAAAAGATGATATTGTTTTAATAACCTTACGCGGACAGTCCATTCGTTTCAAAGAATCAAAAGTAAGAGCGATGGGTCGTTCAGCTTCTGGTGTTCATGGCATTCGTTTGAAGACTGACGATGAGATTATTGGCATGGATTTGATTCCGGATGGTAAAATTGGAAAAGAAGAACAACTTTTAGTAGTAATGGCTAATGGTTATGGCAAGAGGACAAGTCTAAAGGAATATAAAGTACAAGGTCGTGGTGGCTCAGGCATTAAGACAGCGCAGGTTACCGCTAAAACTGGAAGTATTTCTTCGGCTCGTATAGTAAGTAGTAGAATTGAAGATGAAGATCTTATCATCATCTCTAAACAAGGTCAGGTAATTCGTTTACCTATTAAATCTGTAAATATTTTGGGCCGAGCTACTCAAGGTGTGCGCTTAATGCGCTTTAAAGATCCAGAGGACCATGTTTCTTCAGTAACATTTATATAATAGATTTTCTATATTAAGTCTCAAAAAAGTCGTAGGTTAAATTAATCTACGATTTTTTATTTTATCTAATACTAGCCAAAATAGAGTGTTTCTCAGGTTAAATACTTGACAGAACGGCTATTATATGTTATACTATATATATTAAGAAGGTTCATTTAACATGTTTTGGGACAATCTCAGAACATTAAAACAGCAGGAGGAAAAAATGAAAGTTCAATTTACGCTAATAAGCGTGCGCTATGCTTGTGAGGAGCTTGGTAGAGCCCTTCTTGGAGCTCTTCCCGGAGTCAGAGAGATCGCAAGAGAGTACGAGGAGAAGATGAAGAACGATAACCGCACCTTGGTTGTAGTTCTGCTCTGCCCGTGCTGTTGCGATAACGCATCTCTTCGGGTGCCAAATGCAGTGTTAGTCAGTCCCTTTGCTGGGATTGACCCTTATGGATTCGATATTCATTGTGTGGATAAGGATCCCCCCTTCCGTCATCCTGGCAAGGATCGGGAGGCAGCTACTCTCAAGGAGTACCTTGATGCCTTTAGGTCTACTATTGACCGGGCTTTAGAGTAAAAGTTTAACCGCCATGTCTTCGGACCTCTGGCGGTTTTTTAATTAAAAAATAGTATTGCAAGTGAATTAGTTCAAACTTGTAAAAAGCCCTCGCTCATGATAATCTTTTCTTACAGATACTTATAATTTTATGTCAGAAAAACCACTAGAAAATTCACAATCACCATCTAAAGAAGACAGGGTGATCTCTGCCAGCGAACAAAAACAAGATAAAACTTGGGACCTGACTTTGCGTCCCCAAGCTTTAGCTGATTATATTGGACAGGAGCAAGTAAAAGCTAATCTAGATATTGTTTTACAAGCAGCCAAAGGTCGTGGTGAACCCATGGACCATGTTTTATTATTTGGTCCTCCAGGATTAGGTAAAACAACTTTGGCTCATATTATCGCCAAAGAAATGGGAGTGGGGATCAAAATTACAGCTGGTCCAGCTATTTCAAAAGCTGGAGACTTAGCAGCTTTAATTACAAACCTTCAAGAAGGTGATATTTTGTTTATTGATGAGATTCATCGTCTACCAAAAATAATAGAAGAAATACTATATCCAGCTATGGAAGACTTTGCTTTGGATATTATTTTAGGAAAAGGTCCATCAGCTCAAATTTTACGTTTAGATTTACCAAAGTTTACTATCATTGGCGCTACCACTAGATATAATCTTATTTCTTCGCCTTTGCGAGATCGTTTTGGGGTTACTTTCCGTTTAGATTTTTATAATCAAAATGAATTAAATACAATTGTAAAACGATCAGCAGATATTTTGACCACTAATATCGCTGAAGATGCTGTGACTGAAGTAGCTGGTCGTAGTCGAGGCACGCCGCGTATTGCTAATCGTATTTTGAAACGAGTGCGTGACTATGCTCAAGTAAAAGCAGACGGAGATGTTTCTATTTCGACTGCTCATGATGCTTTGGATTTAATGTCGATAGACAAGCACGGACTTGATGACCTGGATAGAAAATTATTAAAAGTAATTATCGAGCATTATAAAGGTGGTCCAGTGGGAGCTAATACAATTGCAGCTGCTTTACAAGAAGAGGTTGGCACTATTGAGGAAATAGTTGAGCCATATTTAATGCAGTTGGGATTATTAGCTAGAACATCGAAAGGGCGAGTGGTAACCGATAAGGCTTATCAGTATTTAGGTTTAGAAATTCCAGAAGATAGCAAATTATTTTAAGATGAATGTTTAAGATAAAGACACAATATAACATATTCACTTTATTAATAGTTTTGATTTTAGCCCTGATTATATCAGTGGCTATTTTAAGACCGTCATGGCAGATTGGTGGAGATGGTTTTGGTTATTATAGTTATGCCAGGTCTTTGATCTTTGATGGCAATTTTGATTTGCACAATGAGTTTTCTTTATTTGATGAATTATATAATCATAACACCACAGTAGGCTGGCAGACAGATACTGGTAAAACTGGTAATCCTTTTGCCATTGGGTCTGCTATTTTATGGAGTCCGTTTATTTTATTGGCAAAATTTATTAGTACTATTTGGCACTTTGAGGATCCTTATGCCATTTCAGGATATAATTTACCATTTCAAATAGCAATTGCCTTAGGCACCTGGTTTTATTTTTTATTTGGCATTGCCTTAATATTTAAAACTCTAAAAAAATTAGTTGATAAAAAGTATGTTTGGTGGGGCGCTTTGATTGCTACTGCTATATCACCGATTCCTTTTTATTTGATCT
>Ga0257125_1001811_pt1 | contig 19921 bp, 20 predicted proteins | sample SI106_200metaG_FD_190183 | JGI IMG/M metagenome (GOLD analysis project Ga0257125, IMG submission 190183) | Marine microbial communities from Saanich Inlet, British Columbia, Canada - SI106_200 | ecosystem: Environmental > Aquatic > Marine > Inlet | place: Canada: British Columbia | collected...
CATGGACGAGATGCAGTGGTTCAACATGGGCACCCTCGGCGAGCCATACAGGCTTGAGGGCAAGAAAACAATGGGCATCGAGGTGGCGGAGCAGTTTGACTGGACGCTGCCTGATGTCATCGTCTACCCCACGGGCGGTGGGACGGGTATCATCGGCATGTGGAAGGTCTTTGACGAGTTGGAGGAGCTGGGCTGGATCGGAAGCGAGAGACCAAGAATGGTCTCCGTCCAGACGGAGGGTTGCGCCCCAATAGTCAAGGCATACGACGAGGGTAAAGAGGAGAGCACGTTCTGGGACGACGCCGAGACCAAGGCATCAGGGCTCAGGGTCCCCAAGGCTTTAGGAGATTTCCTGGTACTCAGGTCCGCACGTGAGAGCGGGGGCAAGTGCATCGCGGTCAGCGACGAGGAGCTCATGAGTGACCTGGCACAGATCAGTAGGACCGAGGGGCTGTTCGTGTGTCCCGAGGGTGCTGCGACCATGTCCGCGTTGAAGAGGATGCTTGCAGAGGGCTCGGTTGACAAGAACGAGAAGGTTGTACTGTTCAACACGGGGAGCGGTCTCAAGTACACGGGGCTGTTCGACATCAAGTCGCCTGTGGTTGACCCTGCCAAGCCATTTGATTATGGCAGCCTCATGTGACCTCAACTCTTTTTACTCTTTTTTCCCAACCTAACCCTATGAGCGATACTGAGAAGATATTCAAAACAGTTGAGACCTACCTAAGGGCAATCCGGACAGGGTCCGAGAATGATTTTAGGAAGGCATTTTACTGGAACGCCGTGGTCATCAACGCGGATGGTAATAACCCCGTGGAATCAACGGAGTCCATAGATGAGTTCATGAAGAAGGTCCAGAAGCGGAAAGCCGAGGGCACAACGGTGGAGGAGATAGCCCACGGGGTCTCTGTGAACCAGCTTGCCGGTGCGGCAAACGTGAGAGTTGATTTTGAGCTCGTCATCGGCGATAAATCCCTGTGGGGCACCGATTTCTTCAACATGGTCAAGTCTGGAGAAGAGTGGAAAATCTCCCAGAAAATCTACGCAGTCACCCACTAGTCTTTCACAACCTTTTTCCCACAGAACATTATTCTCAACGAGATACCCATGTCATCTGCACATGTCTTCGCACCAGGACACCTTACAGGACTTTTCCAGATATGTATCGACTTGGAAGACCCTTTGAAGACAGGGGCCAGGGGGTCCGGGATCAGCCTCACTGATGGTGTGCACACAAGGGTCAAGGTGGAATCATCGAGAAAACCCAGTCACAGCATCTACATCAACGGGGAGGAGATGATTGACGCCAACGTGAGCGAGAACGTTCTAAGCAAGTACCTGTCAATGATCCATGAGCCATATAATATTCTAATACATCATACAATCGAGACACCGATAACCGCTGGCTTCGGGAGCAGTGGAGGCGGTGCCATTAGCCTGAGCCTTGCTCTAAACAAGGCAATGGATACGGGGCTGAGCAGAACCGAGGCATCCCAGCTGGCTCACGTCGCCGAGATAGAGTGCAAGACTGGTCTTGGCAGTGTATTCGCCGCTGACCATGGTGGATTCGGTGTTCTATACGAGCCGGGTGCGCCCGGTATCGGTGCAGGGGTATTAATGGAGGATCCATCGGGGCTGGAAGTCATCTACTTGTATTTTGGGCCAATCCATACAAAGAAGGCACTGAGTAACCCGGAGCTAATCGTCAAGATCAACCAGATCGGTGGAAGCTACGTCGATGAGTTACATGGGGACCTCACACAGGAACGATTCTTGAAGTACGCCCGCAAATTCACTGACCATATTGGCTTGGTGACACCAGATGTCAAGAAAGTCTTCGATTTGATGGACCCCGAGGATTATATTTTCACCATGGCCATGTTCGGTGATGTCGCATACACGGTCCAGCCGAAAGGGGATATCGATAAAATACTTGAACTGCTTGATCCAATAAACTGTGAGCCAAAAGTATGCGGTATTGACAAGAATGGAACCGTCTTCCTTTAAGATGATTCAATAGATATTGTGTACCTCTTTCGAGGCATAATAATTAATTTAGAGTCTTGACGGAATCAACAGCTCTGTGATGTAATGTGTCATAAAGACCGGCCTCGGCACCTTCCTGCTCATCTCTAGGAAGTGGTCAAAGCTGTTTGCCTGGAATACCCAGACATAGTTCCATTTAGCGTTCATGCTACCGTATAGTCCCTCGTGATCGACGCCTGTCTCGATGCAGCTCTTTAGCATCTTCTTGTCGTGCTCTTTCAGGTCCTTTCGCGTACCAGCCCAGTCGAAGTATAGTAGGATTTTCATCCTCAGTCCCCCCTACCTTCCCAAGGGTCAATATATCTCTATCGATCCATTATCGGGATGCCTCTGCTTCCCGCTTCATCCAATAAATATTTACACAGATGACCCCCTATGACTTTGTTAGTGATATTATGTCTACTCCATTCGATAAACCAACCATAGAAAGCAGGCTCAGCGTCAGGGGAGCAAAGTGGCACAGGGATGCATCCGACATCATCCCCCTGTGGCTCGCAGACCCTGATTACCCCCTCTGCCCTGAGATAAAGCAGGCCCTCCGAGACGCAGTTGAGGAAGAGTTCACAGTGTACGGTTCAGACACCGAGGCACGCGATAGCATGTCGGCGAAGATTAAGAGAGTCAACAAGATCGATGTACCGGCCAGCCAAATTATGCTCACACAGGGTGTTACACCCGGAATGTGGCTCGCTGCGAGGCACGCCACCCGGCCAGGGGACGAGGTCATCGTCACGGACCCGATGTATTACCCATTCGTCTCACAAACTCAGATAGCCCAGACCCATACGGTCCGCTGGAACCTGGACATCGATGACGGGTACAAGTTCGATATCGAGCAGCTCAAGAGCCTCATCAGCTCCAAGACAAAGCTCATTTTCGTATGCAACCCACACAATCCTGCGGGCAGGGTCATGACGAAGGAGGAGCTTAAGGGAATAGCAGACCTTGCAGTTGACAACGGCATCTACGTCTATGTCGACGAGCTGTGGGAGGACATCCGCAACGACGGAAGGAAGCACATCAGCCTAGCGTCTCTCAACCCCGAAATCGCTGATATTACCATATCCGGCTGGGGATTCAGCAAGATGTGGGGCGTACCCGGCCTGCAGGCAGGATACCTGGCCGCGACAAACAAGGTGATCTTTGAGAGCCTCACGAAGCATGCCTACGGCGTCCTCAGGGGAACCAACAACATGGGCAAGGCGATGGCACCTGTGATCTGCAGCGACAAGCTGGATTACTGGAGGAATGACATGAACAAGTACCTGGGTGAAGTTAGGGACCTTGTTACAAAGAGGCTCACCGAGATGGGTGACATCACTGTCCCCAACCTGGAGGGCACTTACCTTCTGTTCCCGAGGTTCAACTATGGCCTGACAAGCGCGGAGCTTAACAAGGTGATCTTTGAAGAAGGCAGGGTCTCGCTGGGTACAGGAATCACCTTCGGTCCAAAGGCCGACAACCACATGAGGATACTGACCGCGACCAGCAAGAAAATCATGAACGAGGCCCTTGACAGGATCGAAAGTATCATCCCAACCCTTGAGAAGATGGCCAAGTAGGCCAAATAATCTATTTTTCTTCTACTTCTTCACTCTCGTACTTGAATTGCATCTCGTAGAGTTGCTTGTACAGTCCGTCCATCTCCATGAGCTCGTCGTGGCTGCCCTTCTCGGCTATCCCCCCCTCACGTAGCACCACTATCATGTCCGAGTTGCGGACGGTACTGAGCCTGTGGGCGATGATGATGCTGGTGCGGTTCCTGAATACCTTCTCAAGGGCCTTCTGGATGATGAGCTCAGTGTACGCGTCGATGCTGCTGGTAGCCTCGTCCATAATAAGTATCCGCGGGTCGGCCATCAGCGCCCTTGCCAGGCTGATTAGCTGCCTCTGGCCGACGCTTAATCTGCCACCGCGCTCCCTGACATCGGTCTCGTAGCCCTCGGGGAGCTTCATGATGAACTCGTGGGCACCCACTGTCTGGGCCACCTCGATGATCTCCTCGTCGGACGCCTCCAGGTTCCCGTACCTGATGTTGTCCATGATGCTACCGCTGAATAGGAAGTTGTCCTGGAGAACCACGGCCATCTGCTTCCTTAGTGATGCTAATTGTATGTCCTTTACGTCGTGCCCGTCCACCTTGACCGAGCCCTCTCTTGGGTCGTAGAACCTGTAGAGGAGGTTGATCATGGTGGTCTTGCCGACCCCTGTGGGGCCAACAAGGGCGACGGTGGAGTTGGGCTCGATCACCAGGTTGATGTCCTTGAGCACTGGGGTATCGTCCTCATACCTAAAGTTCAGGTCCTCGTACGTGATCTTTCCTTCAATCTGGGGCATTTCCTCGGCCCCTTGCCAGTCACTGATGCCTTGGGGGGTGTCCATAATATCAAACACCCTCTCTGCGGCCGCTAGCGCGCTCTGTACGCTGTTCCAGAATCCGCTCAGGTCCTGGATTGGCATGAAGAACCTGCCGATGTAGCTCATGAATCCGAACAGAAGCCCCACGCTCAGGGTCCCGTCCATGACGGCGTTGCCGCCGAACCAGAGGACTAGGAAGTTGCCCACTGCCGTGAATATGCTGACGGCGGGCCAGAACGCTGACATCACCTGTCCCGCCTGGACGTTTGCCTGCATGTTGTTCTGGTTGATCTGTCTGAATTCCTGACGGGTTGCGCCCTCCTTGCTGAAGCTCTGTATCTCCTTCATGCCGCTGACGCTCTCCTCCATTTTGGCTGAGACGCTGGCGATGGTCTTCCTGGTCTCCCTGTAGACTTTTCGTACTCTTCTCCCCCATATGTAGAGGAAGATGAGCATTAGTGGGATGATGCTGAACGTGATGAGGCTTAGCCACCAGTTCATGGATAGCATGATTATGATGATCCCCACAAGAGTCAGTATATCGGCCACGACGTTGGCTACACCACTTGTGATGAGCTCGGTGATTTTGTCAATATCATTGGTGGCCCTGCTGACGATGCTCCCCACCTCGCGCTTGGCGTAGAATGTGAGGCTGAGTCTCTGGAGGTGGCTGAATATGTCTTGCCTCATGTTCCTGTCTAGCTGGGCTCCGAGCCAGCTGATGAGGAACCTCTGGACGTACCGTGAGGTGAAGATTAACGCGTACGTGACGATGAGTATGACTGAGAGTACTGTGAGTCCCTCAGAGTCATTAACGATGATGTATCTATCAATGGCCAAGGTGGCCAGATACGGTGGAATCAGGTTGATGATGGATGCCACAGTGATAGCCAGGACCAGCGTGAGGCTCTCCTTCCTTTGGGCAACGATGTACCCCACCATGCGCTTGAATAACACCCAGTCAGGCACCGAGCGGACCATGTCATCTTCTGCGGCGTGCCTGTTCCTGCGGTAACCCATTACAGGTCACCTCCCCTTGCGCCCGTGATCTGGGTATCGTACAGCTTTCTGTAGATGCCGTCGAGCGCCATGAGGTGCTCGTGGCTGCCTTCCTCGGCTATCGCTCCGTCCTCAAGGACGATGATGTAATCGGCCTTCTTGATGCTGCTGAGCCTCTGTGTGATGACGAACGTGGTCCTGTTCTCAAGCAGCTGGTCCAGTGCTTGCTGGATCTCGTACTCGGTCTGTGTGTCCACGCTGCTTGTGCTATCGTCCAGTACCAGTATCTTGGGGTTCTTGAGCAGCGCCCTGGCTATGGCGACCCTCTGCTTCTGGCCGCCGCTCAGTGTGACGCCCCTTTCCCCAACCTTCGTGTCGTACCCTTCGGGGAGGGATGCTATGAACTCGTGGATCTTGGCCTGTTTCGCTGCCTCCTCGATGCCCTTTGTACTTGTTGACTCTACCCCGTAGGCGATGTTCTCCCTGAGGGTGGTGCTGAATATATACGGGTCCTGCCTGACTATGCCTATGTGGCTCCTCAGGTTCTTTATTGTGATATCCCTGATGTCCAGTCCGTCGAGCTTGATGCTTCCTTTGGAGACATCGTAGAACCTAGGAATCAGGTTGATTATGCTGCTCTTGCCTGATCCCGTTGCGCCGAGGATGGCAATGGTTTGCCCTGGTTTCACGTCTAGTTCGATTTCCGTGAGGACCATGTTCTGGCCGTCGTAGCTGAACCACACGTCTTCGAATACCAGGTGCCCTTCCACGGTCATGAACTCTTGAGCGTCGTCTTTGTCATGGACATCAATCTCGGCGTCGATTATCTCGAACACTCTCTCGGCTGCCGCCTGTGCCCTGACGAACATGCTGGTCATAAAGCCCAGCATCCTCACGGGGCCCATGAGTCTGTTCATGTAGAAGTAGAAGGCTAGGACCGTGCCAAGGGTAAGCGCACCGGTGATGACTTGCTTTCCCCCGTACCAAATGATGATTACGATGCCCACTGAGCTGATGAGCGAGGCCATTGGCATGAAGAAGGCGCGGACCCTGGCCATTGTGACGTTGATATCAAAGAACTTCTTGACCTCGGCCCCGAACTTTTCCTCCTCGTACTCCTCCCTGCTGAACCCGCGCACGACTCTGAGGCCGGATAGGTTCTCTTGTAGGACCGATGTCAGGACTCCGTTCTGCTCTCTGACCTCTTTCCACATTGGGCGCACCCTCTTGCTGAAGCTTGATGTGGTGAACAGGAGGAACGGTATTGTGACCATTGCTATTAGGGTGAGCTCAGGACTGAGGCTGGTCATGGAGTAGATTACGGTTATCAGGACCAGGATGTTGCTGATGGCCATCCTGAATGCCATGTTGAAGAAGCGTCCTAGCATGTTGATATCACCGGTAGCCCTCGCCATTAACTGGCCCGTCCTCTGCTGGTCGTAGAAGCTGAAGCTCTGCTCAAGGAGGCTGTTATACATGTCGTCCCTCATATCGAAGCCCGCCCTCTGGCTGATAATAGTGAGAAGGTAGCGTTGCATGTAACTGAAAACTCCCTCCAGGATGGACAAGACTATCAGCGCGAAGCTGAAGACGAATAATGTTGCCTTTCCAGGGTCCATTTCCCTTACCAATGAGAGCCAATCCGCGAATGGGATGAGCATCTGGTACGCAATTTCTCCTACTCCTTCACTGGCCTCAATCGTGTTCCCTTCTGCGACTGCCCTGATCATATCGATGATATTGCCAACGATGGCAGGTGAGATAGCGGTGGAAGCGGTGGTGAAGAGTATGAGAATGAGGATAGCTTTGAGTTCCCAGTATTTTGAGATATAGCCAATTAAGCGAGTGAACGTCTTGATGTTGCTCTGCTTGGGTCTACTCGACATCCCACGGTGCTCCGCTGTACTTGTTCAGGATTTCCCTGAGCTTCCTGAGAATCTCCCAGTACTCCTCGCTTGCGCTTAGCTGGACGTCAGACATTATCCTCCCGATGACCCTTGACGGGTACTTGCCTACATCCCTGTTCTCTGTCCACTTGATTACCCTCTCTTCGTATGCCCTCTTCAGGAAAAGGTGGGACTGCCTTAGCAGCTCCTTTACCCTGGCCTTGTCTTCATCCGGCAGCTCAATGCTGTACTGTTCCAGCCCCAGCAGGAGCCTTTGAAGGTACCCCTCGGTCCAAGCCGAGTAATCCGGGTCCTCCTCAAGAACCTCGTTTATCCTGTAACTGACGTGGAACTCGCGACTGATTGAGCGGTAGAACGGTTGGATCATGTTCCTGACCTGCTCGTTTCTGGTGATCTCGATGAGTCCCGCCTCCAGCAGCATGTTCAAGTGGTGGACGATGCTGCTGTGGTTCTTCTCCAGCCTCTTTGCGAGGTCGGTGGCAGAAAGCTCGTGATGGCTAAGTACCCTCAGCATCCTTCTCCTTGTCTCGTCCGCGAATAGCTTCGCTACCTTTGGATCTGTTATAATATGGACATCCGACCTCATGATGTATCGTTACAGCCTAGTGTAGCGCTATACATAAGCATAACTATTATTTGGAGGTGTTTACCCGGTAATTCCCGATCCTATTTAATGCAAAATCAACCTAGCATCAATCAATGTGATAGTGTCCATGTCTTCATGGATAAAATGATGATAAATCTGTAAAAAAATGATTAGTTCTTGCGGCTACTCTTGATCCCTTGATTACCCTTGATCTTGCGGCTACCTTTGACCTTTTGTAGCCCCCTAGCCTTGCGGAGACCCTTTACCTTCTGACCCGCGCTGGTCCTGCCCCTGTAGGCCCTTCCAACGTGTGTCTTTCCGGTCTTCATTTTGGGCTTTGATACCTTGATGTCAAGGTCCTTTGCCCCTTTGATGAACTCCTTGAGTGCCTCTACGTTCTCGTCGTGACTGCTGCCCCTTTTCTGGTCAACAGGAAGCCCCAGTGACTTTGCCCTGCCCAGCGTAAGCTCGACTGCGATGAGCTCGGCCTTTGAAAAGCCCTTGCCCTCGCGGACTTTGCCCTTGTGCTCGACTATTGGTGAAAGATTGCGTACCATTGATATCACCTATAGCTCTTCTGCTTCTTGCGTCGTGCGCTTGGACCTCCGAACTTTTTGGCCTCCTTGCGCCTCGCATCGCCTGCCAGCATTGTCCTGTCATACTCGAGGTACTTCGCCTTGAGCCTTTTGCTCTTTGTGAACTTGACCATGCCCTGGGCGATGCCCATCCGGGCGGCCTCTGCCTGTCCCATGACGCCTCCGCCGTTGGTCTTGATCTTGATATCGACTCTGCTTCTATAGTCACCTGCGATCATGAAGGCCTCGATGATCTTCTCCCTCGCCATGAAAGGCTTGATGAGACCGATCGGGACATTGTTGACCCTGATCCTTCCCTGTCCATCGGAGACAACGACCCTCGCTACGCTGGTCTTACGCTTTCCTGTTGCCAGGACTGTTTTCTTCTTTACTGACATTGCAATCATTTCTTCCAGCCGATGTTCTCGGCGATCTCTCCAATGGTCAGGTATCTCTTGCTGAGTCTACTTGCCTGGATCTTTTCGAATGTCTCCTTCTCGACTGCCTCGTACTCGTCGGGGACGCCGATGTAGACTTTGAGTCTTCTGAAGGCTTCTCTGCCATGGGCTTTCCTGTGTGGAAGCATACCTCTGATAGTCTTCCTGACTATCCTGTGTGGTTGGCGGTAGTGGATTGGGCCTCTTGTGAAACCACCGACGTTCAGGAACTCTTTTTCCCTGTCGATTAACATCTTCCTGGCGCCCGAGACCACGATCTTCTCTGAGTTGACTAGTTCAATTCGTTCCCCAGAGAGGAGCCTCTTGGCTATCATGCTGGATAACCTGCCCAGTATGAGTCCTTCTCCGTCTATGACTGTTTTATCGCTCATTTTTCTTCATCCATTTGTGGCTAGAGCCGCCTAATGCATCCCACTGAACATCGTATTTGGCTATAAAGGTTTTCCAAGGATTGATGCTACAAGGCATACAGAGAAGGTCGCAGCTAGGTGAGACAACGAGGAATCACCCCAGTTCAGGTCCCACTGATGCTTTTTGCCCCTTTTTCGTACCGAAAAATTTTTTCAGAATTTACGGGCTACTAATACCCCTGCCCAGACCCTGCAAACTTCGCATCATTTAACACTGAAAAGGCATACAACAGGTTGACCATCAGCCAGAAGACACAGGCGCAGCGGTCATCGAGGCACTCAAGAAGGCGGTATAATGAGACCAGAATACATCAAACTAGACACGGACAAACCAACGTACATCAGGAAGGACAGGCTCAACGCCATAGCAAACATCGACATGACTGTATTCGACTGTGACGGAGTGCTACTCGACGTACGCAGGAGCTACAACAAGGCCGTAGCAAAGACAACGATCATGATCATTGATGCCTTCACTGGTACAATGCTCCCTGATACGCTATTCGATGGGGCTCTGAACTTCAAGTACAAGATCACAGGCGGTTTCAACAGCGATTGGGCACACACGTACGCCTACATCATGCGAATACTGGTCGAGGCAGGACCGGAAGGTCTCAAGGAGATAAACAGGATGGCAACCGAGTCTCTGAAGTTCCAGAAACCATCGGATCGTTTCAACTTTATCGAAGGGAAATTGGACATACCTATCAAACTTGATGGATTATACGAGAAACTGGAACAGTTCGCTTCTAGACTGGATTCCACCGGTATTGAATCAGTTAACAGAGAACTACTTGAAACAGTGGGTACAGGAGTAACGGAGACCATAAACTTCAGGGGTGAGGTTGGAGAAAGCATGCTTTCCACACTCTTCGAAGAGCTTTTCGGAGGCAAGAAGCTGTTCACTGAGACCTTTGGCCTCCTTCCTAGCTTTGTCGAGGTAGAAAACGGGATCGTGGGGGAAGAGGAAATTGTTATCCTGGAGTCAACCATCGACCTGTTCGAGGAGTTGTATGGGGCACCAAGATTCGGGATCGCCTCAGGCAGCATGGCAAACACAGCTAGACACGCACTTGGCGATATACTTTACAGGTTCCCTAAACAATCCCAGATTTGGCATGACGTTGTAGATGCTGCCATGGACGAACTCGGAAAACAAGGGCTGCACAAACCAAACAAGTTCCCGTTGATGAAGGCAGCAGAGTCCTATAGGCCCATCAAACAGGGCCTGTACGTTGGGGACACGATGGCTGACTACTATACGGCGAAGAACGCTGGTAACGAGTTTATTTTTGCAGGAGTATACGAGTGTGTGCACGTGGCAGAAGCTGCCATGAACGCGTTTCTCGATAGGGGTAGCGACATAGTTGCTCCCACCGTGAACGATTTGCCTATGATAATCTTGTACGCACGTGAACAGCAATGAGCAAGTTCTTCAACGTATCACTCCATGAACCTTTTATTTGATGAAATCATTTACATCGAGCCTTGAACCCAAAAATCGTAGTCATAATATCGGCAGGCGGGGAGTGGCAGGCCATCCCAAAGATTTTCCCAGATGCCGAGTTCCAGAAATCACCATATGGAGACTGGATAGAGAGGGAGATCAACGGCGAGGCCGTCATATTCTACCACGGCTTCTACGGCAAGATACCCAGCGCAGCATCAGCACAGTATGTAATCGACCACTGGAAGCCCGAAGTCATATTCAACCTGGGTACCTGTGGAGGGTTTAGGGGCGAGATCGAGCGGGACGACATAGTGTTGGCCGATAGGGCCGTCGTTTATGATGTTATCAGCCATATTGGCAGCACAGAGAAGGCCATCAAGTACTTTTCATCCGACATCGACCTGTCCTGGCTCAAGGAGCCGTACCCAATCAAGGTCTACAGGGGCACCATCGTCAGCGGTGACCGTGACATCCTTCCGGAGGACATCCAGGGACTTAAGGAGAAGTACGGCGCAAAGGTGGGCGACTGGGAATCGGGTAGTCTATCGTTCGTCTGCAGGCACAATGATGTCAAACTGGTCATCCTTAGGGGCGTCTCAGATCTTGTGGACTCCGACGGCGGAGATGCCTATGGCGAGAGAGTTGTCTGGGTTGAGGCTGCTGAGCGGATAATCAGGATGTTAATTGACTCACTCCCAGGTTGGCTCTCAATCCTCTGAGAGTAACAATTATATCCAGCATCAAATGTAACTGGTGTGCAAGCGTCCGTTGTCTAGTGGTATGATTCCTGCCTGCCACGCAGGGGGCCCGGGTTCGATCCCCGGCGGACGCACCAATTTATCTTATTAATTCTATCAGCTTGCTGAACTCGTGTATTATCGTTGAAGGGTTTACTTCCTGGATCTGCTCAAGAGTGTTGTTTCCCGTCGTGATACCAATTGTATTCACACCTGCCCGGATACCCGCCGTCAATCCTACCTTCGTGTCATCCACAAATACCGCATTCTCGGGGGCTACACCCATTTTGTCCAGCGTGTAAAGGATCATGTCAGGCTCGGGCTTTGCCCTCGGGACCGTGCCAAATCCAGCTATCAGGTCAAAGTTCCCGGCGACCCCCAGAGCACCTAGAATCCTCTCGGCTTCTGAAGCAGTCTTGTTGGTGGCCACTGACTGAATGAATCCCCGTGCCTTCACATCAGCAAGGGTCTCCTCGACCTCGTCAAGGAGCCTGATATACTCGGTGCCCAGTCCCTGGAAGTTCCTGATGTAGGATAGCCTCAGTTCCGCCATGTTGTCGTGGTGTTTTTCCGGTAATATCTCCCTGAATATCTCCAGTAACCCGACGCCTATCCGAGAGAGGATATCCTCCGGGTTGAATGGTTCGTCGATTTCCTCGTGAAGCAGCCTGAAACTCTCCACGATTCCTTTGTTTCCGTCAATTAGAACGCCATCGAGGTCATAGATTACCAGTTGTATGTCCCTGAACATTACCCTGTTTACGCTGACCTCGTATAATGGAGTTTGGGCATGAACTTTTTAACCAAGCGACCGTAACCCTGTCCTATGTCGGACCTTCTCAGCACCGCGGCTCCTTTATCCAGCGATATCAGTGTCATTCTGCAACTTGGCGCGATGGGGCTGGTCCTCGTAGGGTTCGTTATTGCCAGGAGGCGCAGTTTCTTGCCCCACGGGGTAGTGATGTTCCTCGCTACGCTACTGAACACGGGGTCAATACTTGTGGTCATGGTACCCGTTGCCTTGAGGCTGAGAGATTCGTCCGTTATCGGACTCAACATGTTGTTCAGGGCCCACGCTGTCCTGGGGGTCGTTGTCGAGGCCGCGGCCATCTACATGGTGGCTGACTGGAGGTTCCAGAAGCCTGGTCCCACCTGTTTCCAGCGGAAGAACTGGATGCTCACACTGACCATGGTGTGGTTAGCAGAACTGATACTGGGTTTACTCCTTTACATGCGGCTATACCCTGTTATTGTCTAATTAAGGGGACTCGTCATCGAGACTTCAGTAATAGTTAGCGGTTTTGTTCCTGCATATCCTGCCAATATGGGTGTCCCACAGTGTCAATGACCTGTCTATATTGACACAGATATCAAAAAAACCTAGCCGCCCTTGGGGAGGTTGTAAAGCACCCTTGCCCTGGCTCTCTCTAGCTGCCTGATGGTCCTTCCAAGATCTATTTCTAGCAAATCGCCCATTTTGGACCTTATGTAGTTGAGGCCCACGGACTGCTGGTTTGAGTTTATGGTCATCTCTGGGCTGAGGTACGTGATATGCGCCGAGCCGAAGCTGTCTGGGAACATTGTCCTATACTTCTCTTCCCACTGTAGGTGGTCGTTGAGTGAGCTGTGGTTGCCGAACAATAACAGGTTGAACTTCCCGTGGATCGTCTGGATCGCAATCGGGATGTTGGTGTCGATAATTATCTCATTGAGTACCCTCTCGTCCAAGTTCTTGAACTGGACAAGCACGTACGTGAGCAGGTAGTTAGGTGGGACGAAGAAATCGGGGAACCTCGAAACAGGGTTTCCTAAAAGGCCGTCCTCCTTGAGAGCCGCGATCCTTTTCTCGATTGTTTTCCTGTGGAGTCCAGTCTTCTCGCAGAGAAGTGTATGATTTGTCTTTATTCCTTTGCCGTTGACCAGACATCTGATTATGTCCATGTCCAACTCGTCGAGCTCGTATCCCCTCAATCCTAGCCCTCCTTTTTCCAGGTAATCCTTCTCGATGAGGTTGATTCCCGTGCTGGGGTTATACTTGATCATAAGCTGGTTGCTGAAGTAAGCGGTGCTTGACTCGAACTTTGAGTACTCCTCGGCTACTCCATAGTTGATCTTAAGGATGCTGGGCACAGCGGACATCCATAACTGGTACGCTGTAATGTCCTCGTGGTATGTGAACAGGATGGTGTCGTACTCGCCCTGTCTTGACCTGAAGGCTGCGAATATCTGGGGGTCCTCCTTTACCCACTTGATGACGCCCTCGTGTGCCTCCTTTCTATCCGGTATATCCAAGTTCACGACTGCCAGAAGCGGGTACACCTTGTAGAGTCCATGGAAAGGGTACACGGGGAGGTCAATGATCTTGTGGTCGAAGATGGCATCCACCTTATTCTTTATGGTGTTCCTGTGTTTACCCAGTAGCCTAGCGAGCTCGCTGATGTTTACACTGACTGCATTACCAGAAATTAGCGCCTCCATGAGTTTGAGGTTGTCTTGGTCATCTAGCAGTTTTGACATCTCTAACCTTTCCTTTTGATCAGATTTCTTATTTTATTTTTTTATTATGGATCATTCCTACATTGAATGAACGCTCATAATGGTCAACATTTTTTCCACTATTTATGATAATATTTTACATCGAAATCATATTAATGTTGGCTTTTTTTTACATTTTTGATGTTTATTTTGTAAACTCGGTTTATATCCATTTAGAACGCATCGTCACTCAGCTAGGAGGATATGGTTGATGGGATATGATTCAATAGATGACCTTGTCCTTTCCGGAGCAGATATAACAGGCCCGGAAATGGACGTAGAGTTCAAGATTCTCTACGATAGTCTGCTCGCCTACAAGAATTACATTTTCCACCTCGTCGACGCGATCAGCTGTGATTGCGAGGCGGGTGAGAGACTTGCCATGAACATAGCGGAGAGGGATAGCTCCCTGCTCCAGCAGCTCGTCGCAAAGGAATGTGATTCACGCAGGATGGTCAGGAAGGCAGGTGTAGAATCATCGCTGGAGCAGCGTCTTGAAGACGGTGTGCAAAGCATCCCTGTTGAACAGATCCTCAAGATAAGGGGGACATCTCTGAGGGATGCCCCTAATGACAATTAGGTGAAAAAAGAATGCAAAATATGACAGTACAAGGAATTCAAGATGTCATCCTACAGACTCAGGAGGATAAAACTCCAAGGGACATGTACATACACAAGTCACCATGTGCAGACAACGAGGTCGGCGCAGTGTTCTTCGCAATCAGCGGCACTCCCCCGATGGGGTACGCAATGTACCTGACTGAGGGCGACATGGGAACGCTACACGTCTTTGACAATATAGGTCTGAAGAGGAAGATCATGCACTGCAGGATATCAGACCTGGGGAAGTACAAGGACAGCGACAAGTGGGACGCTCAGGCAACAAAGTCTCTCTTAGGGGACTAATAGGTCCGAAAGGACTCAAGAAATTCAGCAATACTCTAAGAAGGTAAACCAGTTGAATCCTGAGACTCTCGTCGCAGTTAATGTTGGGCTGCCAGTGGTCTCTGCGCTTGCAGCGCTACTTTTAAACGATAAACGTATTCGTACCGCCATCGTTTCTCTATCCGCTTTAGTTTTAATTTCATCTTCCGTCTTGCTTTACCAGGCTGGCGGAATTGTGTTCTCGCCAGGACACGTCTACGAGCAGGCTGTGGTCGTCCTCGACTTTACCCTGCTCCTTTACTTCCTGTACGCAGGAGCAAAGGCAAAGAGCCTACCAGTCATCGGCCTCGGCCTCGCACAGATAATCCCCGCCGCTTACTTCGAGTTCGTGGTCAAGGGCACACATGTGCAGAACATCATTTTGGTTGACAACCTGTCAATCTTATTGACTCTTATAATCAACGTAGTTGGCTCAATCGTAATCATCTACGCGTTGAGCTATATGGAGGAGCACGAGCACCATCTGAAAATGAAGAAGAGCACACAGAACAAGTTCTTCTTCTTCATGATCCTGCTCCTCGCAGCCATGAACGGAATGGTCTACAGCAACAGCCTCTACTGGCTCTACTTCTTCTGGGAAGTCACAACCCTCTGCTGCTACGAGTTAATCAGACACGACGGAACAGACGAGGCAAAGAAGAACAGCGTACTCGCCCTCTGGATGGGACTGGTGGGTGGAGTAGGCTTCGTCGGGGCGATGTTTTTGGGGTACAACCAAGTCCACAGCATAGCGCTGACCGATCTCATGGCGGTGCCTGAGGCAATGGGTCTCGCGTTCGCACTAATGGCACTGGCAGCCTTCACAAAAGCAGCCCAGTTCCCATGGCAGGGATGGCTACTCGGCGCAATGGTTGCACCGACCCCCGTCTCAGCCCTGCTACACAGCAGCACAATGGTCAATGCGGGCATCTACATGCTACTTAGGATCGCACCGGCAATCCAGGGCACAAACCTGTCCTACATTATCGCACTCGGTGGGGCCCTGACCTTTGCGATGACCGCGTTCCTCGCGATCAGGCAGACGGTTAGTAAGAAAATACTCGCCTACAGTACAATCGGGAACCTGGGGCTCATTGTGCTCTGCATCGGGATCAACACCGCTTTGAGCAACACGGCCGCAGTTGCGCTTCTGACATTCCACAGTGTCGCCAAAGGGTTGCTATTCATGAGCGCAGGCGTCGTCGAAAACAAGATCGGCAGCAGGAACGTGGAGGACTGGGAGGGTCTGATGGACATGCTCCCACTGACCACCACAGTATTGATCGCCGGTATGGTGAGCATGTTCCTGCCCCCGTTCGGTATGCTACTCAGCAAGTGGGTGGCAGTTGACGCGGTGGCATCAAGCCCACTTTACATCGGACTACCCCTGGTACTCCTTGTGATTCTGGGAAGTGCCGCGACCACTTTCTACTATGCCAAGTGGATCGGTTACATGACCGTGATGCCCCTTGGCCTTGAGAAGAAGAAGGACGAGGAGCTGGAGGGCCCGTACAAGCTAAGCATGATCGGGCTTCTGGCGTTAAACGTAGTAATCAGCGTCGGCGTCGCTTTCGTCATCAACAAGCTGGTCATTCCAGCGATTTCAAGCGCGTACCCAATCGTAGTTTCGACAACTGGACTAACAGTAGACCTCGGGTTCACAAGCTTCCCAGTTCTCGCCCTCTGGGGCGGAATCGTGGCCGTTTTCCTCATCGGTTCTAGGCTGGCCGGCAGCAAGGGCGGCAAAGTCGCAGCCCCATACCTGGGCGGATCAAACGTCCCAGGGGACTATACAAAGTACAGGTCAACCGCAGGTGGCGAGTTCGATCTCAGTGTGTCAGGCATCTTCTTGAACGCAAGCCTCGATGAGGCATCCCTGGAGAAAATTGCCCTGTACATCGGCGTACTGATCTCAGTCGCTCTAATCCTAGTGGAGGTAATCTAAATGAACCCAGTATCGACTCTAATCGCAGTAACATTGGCACTGGTAACCCCATTAATCGGGGGTCTGCTGGCAGGCGTGGACAGGAAGCTTACTGCACGGATGCAGGAGCGAATGGGTCCACCACTGGTTCAGCCGTTCTATGATGTGCTGAAACTATGGGGCAAGGAGCCCATGATCGCAAACAGGATGCAGCCAGTGCTAGCCTTTGGTTATCTTGGTTTCGCACTTGTAGCGGCGGGTCTGGTGACCTTCCAGCAGGACCTACTTCTGATCCTTTTCGTGATGGGCATGGCTGATCTCTGCCTGACAACGGCGGCGGTCAGCGTCAAGAGCCCGTACAGCTACCTAGGTGGACGCAGGGAGTTCCTTGCGATGCTCAGTTACGAGCCTGTGATACTCATGGTCGACATCGCTATCTTCCTGGTCACTGGCAGTTTCACGGTTGCAGGCATCTACGCCTATGGCAAGCCCCTAGCAATGGTGCTACCCTTGGCTCTCATTGCGCTCCAGTTCGTACTGGTGATCGAGATGAAGAAGAGCCCCTACGATATCTCCGGTAGCAGCCATGCTCACCAGGAGCTAGTCAGGGGGGTCTTCACGGAGTTCAGTGGATACACCATGGCTCTAGTCGAGCTCGGCCACTGGGCAAAGATGGCGACAACCCTAATGATTTTCAGCCTATTCTGGGCACCAAACCCGGTGATAGGAGCCGCGATCAGCCTGGGGATGTTCTTCATCACTCTTGTGGTGGACAACATCTACCCGAGGCTGACGTGGCAGAACATGCTTAAGACCACTTGGAGCGTCGGGTTCGTCCTGGTGCTAATCAACGTGGCAGCACTCGTCCTAGGAGGCATAATCTAGTGTCACTAATACAGAAAGCAAGGCTCAAGAGCCTCTGGGTGATGCACTACGACTGTGGCAGCTGTAATGGTTGCGACATCGAGATACTAGCTGCACTCACACCCAAGTTCGACGTTGAGCGATTCGGGATTGTCAACATTGGCGACCCCAAACAGGCAGACGTACTACTAGTAACAGGCCCCGCAAACCACAGGAACAAGGAGGTCCTCACAAACCTCTTCGACCAGATGCCGGCTCCAAAGCTGGTCATGGCCATCGGGACCTGTGCGTGCAGCGGAGGAATCTTCCACAACTGCGCTAACGTACTCGGTGGAATTGATAAGGTCATCCCGGTGGATGTTTACATTCCAGGGTGTGCCGTTCGTCCCGAGGCAATCATTGACGGCGTAGTTCTAGCACTGAACAAACTCGCGGGATTAGCTCCCGTTGATGACGAGGAGGAAGCCTAAATGATCTACGAAATAACAAAGGACATCACGTACGACCGGGACATGACCCCTGAGACTCTTCTTCCCATTATGGAGGATCTGAAGAGTAAGGGGGCTAGGTTCCTAACAATCTCTGTCAAGGACGTGAGCGAGACAGACGTCGAGCTAATGTACCACTACGAGATTGAAGACCACGTGGAAAACTTCCACATGGTGGTCCCAAAAGACAAGCCAATCCAGAGCATAACCGGCGTCTACATCGCTGCGTTCATCGCGGAGAACGAGGCGCAGGACCTCTTCAAGGTCACATTCAAAGACCTCGCGGTAGACCTGGGTGGAAAGATGCTCAAGGACGATATCAGTCCCAGTACTCTGCTAAAATCCGCAACTGGTTCCCAGCCACCTATCATGAGGAAGCTGGGAAAATGTCGAGAGGAGTGTCCAGCCATGGTCAACATCCCCAAGTACATTAGGGAGGTTGAGACTGGTGACCCGACGGCGGCATACAACACAATCTTAGATCGTGCCCCCATCCCGGCAATCCTGGGCCGCGTGTGTTTCGCACCGTGTCAGGAGGGATGCAGGCAGGAGCAGGAGACAAAGCCAATCCAGATCAGGCTGCTAAAGCGTAGCGCAGCTGACGGGTTCAAGGAGCTCAACGGTGGACTCAAGAGGGATATCACCTGCAAAGCAGCTACAGGAAAAAAGGTAGCAGTCATCGGCGGTGGACCCGCGGGCGTAGGCGCTGCTTTCCATCTAGGTCTACTAGGCCACAAGGTCACTCTCTACGAGAGGGCAAATACCCTTGGCGGTGCAATGGCTTGGGGTATTCCCAAGTACCGTCTACCAAAAGACGTGATGAATGAGGAGCTCATGGCACGACTCGATGAGGTTGGAGCAGAAGTCAAGCTCGGCGTCGAGGTAGAGGACCTGGACGAGCTGATGAATGGCTACGACGCTGGGTTCCTGGCAATTGGGGCAGACAAGTGTAACAGCCTACGATGCGAGGGAGAGGATAGCGAAGGAGTCTTGAACTTTATCGATTTCCTCACAGCGGTCAACGTACGCGACGAGACACCTGACATTGGCAACAAGGTCATAGTCATCGGTGGCGGAAACAGCGCGATGGACGCAGCCAGGACGGCGAAGCGTCTTGGCGTGGAGGACGTAACAGTCTTCTATCGTAGAACTCAGCAAGAGATGCCCGCAAGCCTTCACGAGGTGCAGGGGGCAATGGAGGAGGGAATCAACTTTGACTTTCTTTCCACCCAGATGAAGATCACACCTGGTAAGCCACTGAAGGTCTACTTCCAGGCAATGGTTCCAGGAGAGCCAGACGAGTCAGGAAGAAGACGCCCCGTACCAGTCGAAGGAGTGGGGTCAACAGTGGAAGCCGACACCATCATCTCAGCAATCGGTTACAACGTAGTTGTGCCAGCGAGCATGGGCGTTGAGGTCGATAGGAGGGGCAGGATTGCGGCATCCGAGACACTGAAGACAAACAGGGACAAAATCTGGGCCGGTGGGGACGCCGTGTTCGGGCCAACAAGCGTAATAGCTTCCCTTAGGGACGCGAGGATCGCCGCATCAGAGATCGACAAGTACCTGGGAGGAGAAGGGCTGGACGAGGCAGTGGTCGATTTGTCCGAGTTCGTTACGAGACAGGTCGATATCGATGATCTGATGGGGCTTCCTCAGG
>Ga0257125_1001813_pt1 | contig 19913 bp, 24 predicted proteins | sample SI106_200metaG_FD_190183 | JGI IMG/M metagenome (GOLD analysis project Ga0257125, IMG submission 190183) | Marine microbial communities from Saanich Inlet, British Columbia, Canada - SI106_200 | ecosystem: Environmental > Aquatic > Marine > Inlet | place: Canada: British Columbia | collected...
GTTTCAAAATGTTCCTCATAAACTACATAGTTCTATACTATTGCATGTCAAAACAACAATACAGGTCCGAAATGGGCATAATGGGTGATATCTTAGATGTTACCGCTGACGGTGGTCGTGATGGAATTATTGTATCTGCAATTTCTCGAAAAGCCAACTTATCTCACTATGCAGTATTAGACAAATGTGAGAAATTGGTAGAAGCAGGCTTGGTAGAGTCAGTCAAAAATAATAGAAACAGAGTTTTTCAAATTACTGAAAAAGGTCTAGGTTTTTTTCAGGAATTTAAAAGATTTCAACAACTAGTAGAAAGCATGAATCTAAGGTATTGATCAAATGAATTCATTATTTGAACCAATTCAATTGAAAACATCTCTAGGAGACGATGGAATACTTTTTGTAAGGAATGATGATATCCTTGATACAATGGTCAAGACATTCCTTTTGGTAGTTAGTGTGATCATTGTAGCTGCTCTAATCCCAACCCAATCTTCATTTAGTTCTCCTAGAGCTTTAGATTTAATTATTTATCCGGATGGTTCTACTCATATTTCTACAGAAATTGATTTAGATCCATTTCAAAATGATTATGACTTAGATCTATTTGGAAGTACTATTGATAATCTAGTTGTTATAGGTGATAATGAATTTCTATTAACTACTGATGTAATGGGTGATTCTGCTCTAATCCAAACTTTTGGTTCATCTATTATTAGTGTGGAATACGATATTCATGATTTAGTATCTAAACAAGGTAGATTGTGGACATTTTCTTTAGATTCCCCTTCTGAATTTACATTACTTTTGCCAAAAAATTCTGCTATTGTTGGAATGACAAATCTTCCAATTAATATGGAAATAATAGATGACCAAAATCAATTAACATTATCTTCAGGTAAAACTGAAATTGATTACTTCTATAGTACTAATCTTTCTGATTCAATAACTAATATTGAAACTGAATCAAATAATGTTTTGTATGTAATAATTGGTGGAGTTATGATATTCATTATAATTGGTTTTGGAATAATGATTCATAATAAACAAAAAAATCTTAAATTGATACAAAATATTCAAACAATTCAAAAAAATAATGTTACTGATATTGAAATGATTTTTAAATTAAAACCAGATCTTCGTGAAGATGATAAAGAATTAGTAAAATTTATTTTTAATAGTGGTGGAGAAGTACTTGAAAGTGAATTACGAAAAAAATTCTTACAACCAAGAACTACAATGTGGCGTGCAGTAAAAAGATTAGAACGTGAAGGAGTTATTGATATTGAAAAGAAAGATTTACAAAATTTAGTAAAAATACGTAAAAATATGGAGAAACAAGAATGAAAAAATTAGCATTATTTGTAATATTTGTCCTAATTTTTGGAACAATATCTCCATCATTAGTTAATTATGCATATGCCCAAAATGATCCAAGTATTTTGTTACGTATTGCTATACAAGCAGATAAACAAATTGTAAATCAATTGGATAGAGTTTATGGAGATCAAATTCCTAATAATATTCAAATTATATATGATAAAGGTCATACAGCAGTACAATCATTAGATGAATCTTTACCTAATGATCTTAAAAAAGCTAAAAAAGATTTTCTTTCAGCAATGGATGCTTTTATGCAAATCTCTAGAATTATCTCTCAATCTGCTATTAAAGTAGTAAATACATCTGATAAAATTGATCGAGATCTATCTAGTGAAATTGATAGATTAGAAAAATATGTTAAAACTTTAGAGACAATTTCTAAAAAATATAATATCAATGTTACAAATGATTTTATTAAAATTCATAATTTAATTGAAAAAACACGTAATCAAACTAATAATGAAAATGTAAAATATGATAAAATTATTGATGAAATAAAGATTATTTTAAATTCTATTAAAAATGATATACATGAATCTAACTCAAAACATCAATCTGGTTTTATTAAACAATTTTTTAATAAATTACTTGATAAAATTAACTTACAATTAATTCAAGCAGAAAACACTGGTATTGATCAATCTCAAATTGAAAAGGCTAATGGATTAATTCTTGAAATTAAAGAATTACTTTCAAAAAATCAAATCAAAAATGCAAAAATAGCATATGTCCAACTAAAGGAATTAATGAAAAATATTGAATATTAAATACAAATACAAATAACATAAGCTTCATATACATTTTCTAAAGAATTTCAATATGGTTTCTAAAGCAATTTCAGTAGGCGTAGGAATTCCTATGATCATAGTTGGTGCGTTTATGGCTTGGTTATGGTCTCCAATTGGAGGAGAATTACAAAATCAAGTAGAATTGATAGGAAGTACTATTGGAATATTAGGTGTGATATTTTTCATCAGTGGATTATTCTATACAAAAGAACCTGTAATGCACTAGTACAAACTCATTAAATAAATAATGAAAAAAATAAGAATTATTACTTGAAAGTAAGATTATTTGAAATATTTACATCTGTAGAAGGTGAAGGTATTCTTTATGGTACCAAGACTCTCTTTGTTAGACTTGCAGGGTGTCCTTTCACATGTTTTTATTGTGATACTAAGGAATCATTACCTCTTGATTCTGGTACAGAGTATACAATTGAAGCAGCAAATGAATTAATTGATTCTAATTTACAAGATCAAACTTACAAAGTAAATTTTACTGGAGGTGATCCTTTAATTCAACATCAAGCAGTAGCAGAACTTGCAAAACATATTCAAAATAAAAAAATCCCTACATATTTGGAATCATCATGTTTTGATATTGATCGATTTAATCATGTTTTACCTTTTATTGATATTGTAAAAATTGAATTTAAAACCAAAGACTCTGATTTTGCTGATCCTAAACATTATGACAAATTAATTGGTCATACTATGAAATGTCTTGAATCATCTGTAAAATCAAAAAAAATAACTTATATCAAAATTGTAGTTAGTTCTAAAACAAAATTAGATGATTTTCAAGAATTAGTGAATCAAATTTTTAATATAATTTCAAAAGAGAGTATTGATGGATTTGTAATTCAACCTACATATGGTATTTCTGAACCATCATTAGATCTTTTATTGAGTTTGTATGATGTTGTATTTCCATATTATATTGATGTTAAAGTAGTTCCACAATTACACAAATTTATTGGAGCCCCATAAAATTAACACCTGCCTAAAATTCTGATTAGGTTCAAATACTAGAAAAAAGGATAAAACACAAAATGGATGAAGAACGTGTAAAAAAACTTGTCAGAGAATTAATTATTGAAGTTGGCGAAGATCCAACTCGTGAAGGATTAAGAGAAACTCCAAAGAGAATTGCAGGTATGTATAAAGAAATTTTTGCTGGATATGATTCTGATTCAGAATTATCTGTACAATTTTCAGAAGATTCTGATGTAGTTATTGCACGAGATATTCAATTTTATTCAATGTGTGAACACCACATGTTACCATTTTATGGAAAAATTCACATTGCTTATTCACCAAATGGAAGGGTTTTTGGAATATCAAAACTAGTTAGATTAGTTGAAAAATATTCAAAAAGACTACAAATTCAAGAACGTTTAACCAAAAATATTGCTGATGAACTATATTCTCAAGGAGTAAAAGGTGTAGTTGTTTTTGCTGACGCTGAACATCTATGTATGAAAATGCGTGGGGTTAGAAACGATGCAACTCTTTCTTCATCTGCATTTAGAGGAATTTATGAAAATAAGGATGAAAAAGAGAGTATCATAGCTTTAATTAGAAAACGTGCATCAAATTCATCTTTTTAGTCGTCCTCAAAAATTAAATAATCAACATTTTTCATTATCATTATGGGAAAAGCAAATCCGTATATTCACATTCCAAAGGAATCTTGGCCTAGTTGGACATGGTATGCAATAGAATGTGTTGCTCTTATTGTAATTGCTTTTTTCTCAGCAGTTCTAATTACTGATACATTTGAAGGATTAACTACTGAACAACATAATTATGTAATTACAGGAATTTTTGCATCATTCTTTTTAGTTTGGTATGTACTAATTAGAAGTATAATTCTAAAAAAGAAAATTCTAAAATAAATAATTTGATTATTTGATATATTTTGTTTTATCTATAATTCCAGCTTTTTCAAATGCACTTTTTCTATTATTACAAGATTCACAAATTCCACAATGATATTTTTTATTTGCATAACAACTCCAAGTTTTAAAAATAGAATCTCCTAAATTTTTAATTCCTGATTTTAATAAATCACTTTTTGATAATCCCATACGGTAAGGTGACCAAATTTCAATATTTTTTCGTAATTTTGATTTTATCCCATCAATTTCTCCTTCATTAAATGCACTTTCTAATTTTTTTGCAAATTTTGGTCGACAATCAGGATAATTTGTATCTCCTGTATGTGCACCATATGCAACAAGTGAGGCATTAAGTGTAAAAGCCCATGCTGATGCTATTGAAAGAAATACTGCATTTCTAATTGGAACTACAATTGAATATTCAAATTTTGTTGGTATTTTTCTTTTTGAACTTGTTAAAACATTTGAATTTCCATAAAGATTTTTCATAAAACCGATATCAATAATTTTGTGATCTTTTAATCCAAGTTTTTTTGCAAAAGATTTTGCAGCTGAAATTTCCATATTTGCTTTTTGTCCATATGAAAATGTAATTCCATATAATTCATATTTTGATTTCAAAAATGAAACTGCACAAACAGAATCTACTCCTCCACTAAATACAATAACTGCTTTTTTCATAATTTATCACAATTATTTTTTTGTATGTATCGCACCTTTACTTGGCTTACATATTATTGTCTGACAATCAATATTTGCACTTTTGAATCCCTTTGACATTGCAGTACTAATTTTTTTTAAATCAAATGAATTTTTTGAAAATGCAATTACTGATGGTCCTGCACCACTAATTGTTACACCATATGCTCCTGCTTTCATGGCATTTTGTTTAACTTTGGTATATCCTGGAATCATGTGCTGTCTTGCAGGTTCTACAATTACATCTTTTACTGAATTTCCAATTAATTCTGGATCTTTTTTCATAAATCCAGCAACAATTGATGCTGCGTTTGATATGTTTAATACTGCATCTGTTAATTTTATTTTTTTAGGAATTACTCCTCTTGAAACTTTTGTTTTCTTTTTAGGAACTACTATTTTTGGAACTGCAATACACATTTTTAAATTCATAGGAGGTTCTATTGTAATTACATTTAATGGATCTGTTTTAACAATTACAAATCCTCCTAAAACTGATGCTGCTACATTATCATAATGAATTGAACCTGCACTTGCTTTTTCACCAAATCCTGCAAATTCTACTAATGCATTGGAATTTAATTTTAATTTAAATAATTTATTAAATGCTACTGCACTTGCTGCAGCAGATCCTGCACTACTACCCATTCCAAATCCTGCAGGTATTCCTTTTTTTATTTTAATTTCAATACCATCTTTAATTTTTAATTTCTTTTTCATATTTTTTATAACTAATCCTGCAGTATTGTTTTCTGGATTTGTGGGAATATTATCATCTGTAACTATTGTGATACCACTTTTTGTTTTCGTTAATGTAATTTCATCATAAAATGCATCAATTGCTAATCCAAATGTATCAAATCCAGGACCTAAATTAGCAGTAGATGATGGTGCTTTAATTGTAATTTTTGATACCAATTAGCCTTCTACCTCTTCACCCAAATTAAGAATTCTGCTTAATGCACTCTCTAGATTAACAATACCTTTTCCCGTTAAATTTGAAATTGGGACTAATCCTTGTGCAAATCCACTAAGATTTAATCCTCGTAAAATGCTTGTAGTTAGCGTATATGTTTCACCATCTGTATCATTAGCAATTGCATTTTCTAATGCATTTGAATTTGTTGACCATTGCAGTATGTCGTTTAATTTAGTGTCTATTACATCTGTTTTTGTTATTGCATTTATTGTTGGTAAATTAAGTCGTAATCGAATTGATGTTGCTAGTAATGCAATTGACACAAAATTTACAGGCGTAGTGATTATTGAACCATCAAAAAGAAAAATACTAGTTTTTTCTTCAGATGTTATGTTATCTACAATAAAACGACCACTAGAACGATATGCAAATAATTCAATTTGACCTGGTGTATCGACAATTAAATAGTCTGGATTTATGTTATTGACCTCATTTTGTATTTCATCAATTTTTGATGCAATCAAATCATTTGCCATTACCAATGCTCCATTTGGACCAAGACTATATTGTTGCATTATTGAAACATAATCCACATAATCTCTAACATCGACATCACAATTGTATGGCATAGCTTCAACACCAGGATCTAAATTTAGAACTGCAGCAAATGCTCCATTTCTTGTGTAATATTCATATAATTTTGATGTAAGTGATGACTTGCCAGAACCAGCTGTTCCAGTAACAAAAATTGTCTTCAATCTGTCTTGATTTTTTTCCTTTGCTTATATTTCAAACTAGATGATAATTGAAGGAATTTTGCTGAAATTTATTTTATAATCATTTTAAATTCCAAATTAGTTAGAAAATTAATCTAAATTTTAATTTAATTATCCTTTTTATGCCTAAGAATGGCATAAAAATTTAATATCTAAATTTCATCAACTTTCATATTTGATTATTTGAAAAAAATATCAAATGAATTGGAGAATAGTAGCTATACCTGTTACATTAATTCCAATTATTCTCATTGCCATTCAATTTGATATTAAGATAGAAGATATTCTTGCAATTGGGATTTTTCCATTTGTAGGTGCAATTATTGCAATGATGATTAAACTAGGTTTACAGGGAATTAAATTTGCATATATCACAAGAAAATATCTTGGTAATACTGATTCTTTTTTAAAATTAGTGGGTGTTAGAGTTGGAAGTGAATTTATCAAATTTACAACTCCAATGTTTATTGGAGCAGAATTTATTGTAATTTATTATTTAAAGAAAAAGGGAATAGAACTCTCAAAGGCTACATGGATTGCACTTGTTGATATTGTAACTGAGGTACTTGCAGCAGGTTTATTGTCTATGTTGGCAGGAATAATTGCATTATTGAATGGAGCATATGTTGTAGGAATAGTCATTTTAGCTACTAGTATTTCTATTACATCTTTATGGATGGTTATGTTTTTCTTATCTTCTAAACACACATTTCAAGTTCCAAATGTTTTAGAAGCACTTGTTACAAAATTAGGAAAAGAAAAAGGAACTAAAATAATTAATCAAACAAACAATTGGATGGAAGAAACATGTACTATGATTAGAGAAAATATACAAACTCCAGAATCTAAGAAAATATTTACAATTTCCTTCTTATTCTCTCTTGCATCTTGGTCATTTTATGGAATATCTTTTATGATTATTGCAATGGGAACCGGATATGTGATTAGTATGTTTGATTCTATAATGGCAGTTATGGGTGCAAATGCAATTGGTAATTTACCTATTACAATTGGTGGTTCAGGTTTAGCTGAATTTGGTATTATTGCTTATCTAAATAATCTAAATCCTTTTGATTTTACTATCACTGAAGGAATTCTTGCTTGGGATGCAGTAATTGGTTGGAGAATTGCAACATATTATGTTCCAATAGCAATTACATGGTTATTATTAGTAAAATTAGCCTTGAGTAAAATTCCGAAAACACAAAATAAATAGAAACCACTTTATCATTAAATGATTTTTTTTATTTGTGGATTTTAAAAATAAAATAGTTTTGATTACTGGAGCATCATCAGGAATTGGTAAACAAACTGCAATTGAGTTTGCTAAATTAGGCTCAAATATTATTTTAGTTGCAAGAAGAAAAGATAAACTTGAACAAGTAGAAAATGAATTAAAAAAATTCAATGTAACTACGTTGATTTGTACATGTGATGTTTCAAAGAAAGATCAAGTAGAAATTATGTCAAAGACTGTTCTTGAAAAATTTAACTCTATTGATATTTTGGTAAATAATGCTGGTTTTGCAATTTATGGTTCAGTTTCTAATCTTTCAATAGATGAGATAGAATCTCAAATGGAGACTAATTATTTTGGAATGATTTACTGTGTAAAAAATTTCCTTCCTTCCATGTTAAACAAAAAATTTGGTCATATAGTAAATGTAGCATCTGTTGCAGCAAGTTTTGGATTGCCTGGAATTGCTTCATATTGTGGATCAAAATTTGCAATGTTAGGATTTTCTGAAGGTCTTAAACATGAACTTAGTGGTACTGGAGTTGGAATAACCGTTGTTAGTCCAATAATGGTAAAAACTGATTTTTTTGATCATCCGTCTTTTGAAAAAATGCCAAAATACTCACCAATATCTCTTAATTCTAAAACAGTTGCAAAAGCAATAGTAAAAGCTGCAAATTCATCTAGGCTTGAAATTATTACGCCTTCAATAGTTCGAATTGCAGTATGGTTAAAACATACATTTCCTTATTTCATTAATCCAATTTTAGGAAAATCTTTTAAAAAACAATTAGATTCTACAAAAGTTGACTAGTTTTATTATTCAGTATCATCTTTTGAGGATTGATTCGAATCGCCTTCATCTATCAATTTAATTGATTTTAATTTAAAATCATAAATTGCATTCATTTCAATTTCTTTCTCTTTTTCCAAAAACTCTGAAACTTTTTTACTTAATGGTGCCTTATGTTGTTCAAAATTAAATTCGTAAACAAGCCCTTTTTCTAATTCTGAAATTTTAATTTTTTCTGATAAATCCATTGTCACTATTTGTCTGCCATCTTCTACAGGTTCATACAATTGAGTATCTATTTTATTATCTTCTTGATACATTTCTAAAACATATCCTGAAATTTTTAATTTTTTTGGTTTTTCAAATTTAGCATTTTGAATTTCATCAGTAACCCAATCAGGAATATCATCTTTCTTTTTTACCATTTTTGAATCGCCACTAATTATCTAAATTTTTATCTTTTTTACTTTTATTCCACCATTCAAGATAGTCATCACTTTTATCATCACGTGTTCTTTCTTTTTGATTTAATTTGTATCTGATATCTGAAATTTGTTCTCTTGATGCATATAATCCACATTTTTTACAAATAAAATTTTTTGTATTTTTATCCATTTCCATTGGAATTTCAACTTCATCGTATAATTTGTAAAGATCTTGTCTATCTCTATCTTCTTCTGGAACTTCTTCTTCGTATTTAGTTAGAATTTTCTTTTTTGCTCTTGCTGTACATTCGGGACAAACAACCAATGAAATTTAGATTAATTTTTTCCATAAAAGCGTTCGCACGTTCTTTATTGATCTATATTTTATCTGGCACGCGGATTTTTTCATCATCCCTTGCGGTCCGTTCGCCCATCGAAATCCCGCGTGCCAGATGATAAAAATTCTTAAAATAATCTATTATCTCTTTTCTTCTAAAATTTGAACTGCAATTTTTGCTGAATTTTCTGCACCATTAGGAACAAAATTCTTTGAAAATTCCTTCAAATTATCCTCAAAATCATCATAATTTTCTTTAATTTTTGAAATTGCTTCTGTTACCTGTTTTGTTTTGATGGCTAAAACTCCCAGATTTTTTTCTTCAGCCCATTTGATATTATTTGTATGTTCATCATATATTGGAATTCCAATTATTGGTTTTGATTTTCCTCCCATTATTTCACCCATTACAGTATGAGAACCATTTACAACCGTATATTTACATAAATCCAAAATTGTATTTTTTTCTTGTTCTGAAAGAAAACCAATATCAATTTGTATCCAATCAATTTTTTTTTCTAATGCATCTAAAATTGAATACTTTTTACCATCTTTTCCTATAACTGAATTAATATTTGATTCATTTCTTGCATGTGAAATAATTCTTTTTTCATTATTCATTTCATTTTGATGAAATGCTTCTTCATATCTTTGACCAGTACCATCATTTGTAGATTTATTTCCTGTTCTCATCCAATAACCAAAATCATTATTTTTAACTAATTTTTCCAAATCACTTTCAGTTTTATTTTCAATTTTTTTACTATTTGTAAAATGTCCTACATAAACTACTTTTTCTTCAGCCTCCTTTATGAAATTTAGATTATATTCACACATAGTATATGGAGGAGGTGAATCTGCAACAAGAATTTTTGATGCTTTACTAATTTGTTTTGCTATAAAAATTAATGATGGATAAAGATATGATCTTGAATTATATAATTTTGGTCTAAATTGATTTGTTACAAATAAACTTGGTATATTTCTATTATTTGCTAAAATATTTGATCCCATATCTCCATCATTTATTACCAAATCAAATTTTTCTTTGTTGTAGAGTTTTCTTTCTTCTCTCAAATAATTTACAATTTGTTTTATTAATGAAGGGTTATTTGCAATTGGTAGTAGTATATTCATTAATGATTTTGAAACACTAGGGCCAAATTTTCCATCAATTGGAGTTGGCATTAAAATTTCATGTATTTTTTCTTTTTTATCTGGAAATTTTTTTAATAATTTTTCATAAACATGATCTTTACTTGAAAAATGAACATCTATTTCATCTTTGATCTGATCTGATAATGCATCATTTAGTCTCATCATTCGAGAATAATGACCACTTCCCCATGGATAAATAAATTCCCCTATTTTGAACACAATTTTTAGTTAAATATCCTGTTTAAAATTTCAATGATTTTCATTTAATGAGTCTAAAATATCATGAACATTATTTGGTCCTAATTTAAGAATAATTTCTTGTTTTGTTCTTATTGCAGATTCAACTTCAGTTTTAGAATAATTGGGAATTTCATTTGAATTAATATTGATCATTTTTTCTAATTTTTTGATACTTCGTTCTAATCCGATTTCTTTTACTTCTATGAATAACTCATTATCTACTCCTGTAAGTGGAATAATTGGAATTTTCTTTTTAGAATATACTTGATTTAATGCATTATCAATAAAATTTGTAGAAAAAATTAATGGTGATAAAGCTAAAGATATTCGATTATTTGAAGAATTTAACATAATTTCTAATACTGAATTTATGTAAATTAGATAATTTTTAATTCCATTTGATTTTATTTTTAAGTGATAAAATTCTAATTCAATTTTTTCTTGTACCAATCTTGGAATAATTTGATTAATTATTTTTGATAAATTCATTAATTCTGATTTTTGTCTATAACAAATTATGATCTTTGTATCATACCCTTGCTTAATTGTTTCATAACAAGAAACTGCAGATATTTCATCATAGATTGCACAAATTGTTTTTTGACTTTGTATTTGATATGGAATTCCACCTTTACCTATATCTGAAAAAATAGTAATGTATGCATAATTTTTTGTTAAATATGTGTATAATAATTTATCAAAATTTTCATCAGTTCCAGGATGAGCACCTAAATTTGATTTTTTTTCTATTATGTTTGATGTGGCAGCAATTTCTATATCTTTAACAAGAAACCCTTTTGACGTTCCTTCAACTTTAACCAAAAATTTTTCACCTTTTAATAATAAATTACCTCCAATAGATGTAATTTCTGAAATAATATTTTGAAAATTGTTTTTTACTTGTCTTGCAATGGCAATTTTTTTAATACCAAAAAGTAAATTTATGGTAGATGATGCAAAAACAGGATCATTTGCATCTACTAAAATAATATCTCCCTCCCGTTTTACCGAATTATATTTTTGATTTTTTATTTTAAGAATTTTTTTAATATTTTTAATTAATTGTGGAATTTTATTTTTAGAAAATATGTTTGGAAATACTACTACATATGATATTTCATTCATCTTTTCTTTTTTTAATTTCACTTGTTTATAATTTAGCATAATTTTTGGGTAATCAATATAAAAGAAATATTTTAAATGAATATGTGACAAAATTTACACAAGAACAAGTAGACGATCTTAATTCTAGAATTAAAACTACTGAAGAAGCTTTACAATGGGTATCTAAAAATTTACATCCTAAGGTTGCTAAAGCGTCAAGTTTTGGAGCAGAAGATGCTGTTGTAATGGATATCATGTTAAAAATTAATCCTAACTTTAGATTTTTTACTCTTGATACTGGAAGACTTCCACAAGAAACTTATGATATTATGGATGTTGTTAGAAAAAAATACAATATTTCAATTGAAGTATTGTTTCCTGATACAAAAGAAGTTGAAGAAATGGTTAAAGAAAAAGGAATGAATCTTTTCTATGATAGTGTAGATAATAGAGAATTATGTTGTGAAATTCGTAAAGTAAATCCCATGAATAGAATGTTGAATACTTTAGATGGATGGATAACGGGATTAAGGCGTGATCAGACAAAAAATCGTGAAGATGTAATGATATTTCAATTAGATCATGGACATGGTGGAATTTTAAAAATTAATCCAATAGTTGATTGGACTTGGGATCAAATTCAAGAATATATTAAAAATAATAATTTACCATACAATACTCTTCTGGATAAAGGATTTCCAAGTATTGGATGTGAACCTTGTACTAGAGCAATAAAGCCTGGTGAGAATATTCGTGCAGGTAGATGGTGGTGGGAACAAAAAGGTAACAAAGAGTGTGGCCTTCATATAGACCATAAATAGAGTACACAATATGTCTGAGAATAATTCCATAAAAGCTCATGGTGGAGTTCTAATTAACAGAATCACTAAACTTGATCCTGTAGGATTATTTTCAATTACTATAACTGAAGATTTAGCAAATGATGTAGAAAATATTGCAGATGGAATTTTTAGTCCTTTAGAAGGATTTTTGGGACAACAAGATTTTGAAAGTGTTGTCTCTCGTGGAAGACTTACAAATAATTTGGCATGGACTATTCCAATTGTACTTGATGTAGATGAAGAAACTGCTTCTAAAATGAAAGAAGCAGGAGATGTTTTATTACAAAATCCTGATGGTGTTGGAATTGCAGTGTTACATGTTGATGAAACATTTACCTTTGATAAAGAAAAAGTGGCTCAAGGAGTTTATGGTACTATTGATTCATCACATCCTGGTGTTGCTTATACAATGTCCATGAAAGATTTCTTAGTTGGTGGAAAAATTGATTATATTCAAAGACCAAATGATACTGAAATTAGAAAAAATAGATTAACACCAACTCAAACTCGAGAATCTTTTGCAAAAGCAGGTTGGAAAACAATTTGTGCTTTTCAAACAAGAAATCCACCTCATGTGGCACATGAAATGTTACAAAAAACATCCATAACTACTCGTGATGGTGTATTTGTAAATCCAGTAATTGGTAAGAAAAAATCTGGTGATTTTGTAGATGAAGTAATTGTAAAATGTTATGAAACTATGATAAAATTATACTATCCTGAAAATAGATGTAAACTTGGAACATTACATACACAAATGAAGTATGCAGGTCCAAAAGAGGCAATACATCATGCAATTATGAGACAAAATTATGGTTGTACACATATCATTATAGGACGTGATCACGCAGGTGTCGGCAAATTCTATGATCCAATGGCAGCACAAAAAATCTTTGATGATTATCCAGAATTAGAAATCTCTCCAGTATTTTTCCCACCATTCTTCTATTGTAAAAAATGTCTTACATATACAACTCCAAAAGCATGTCCACATGATAATGATGTAAAAGAGCAAATTAGTGGGACTGCTCTCCGAGAAATGATTCAAAATGGACAAGCACCATCTGAATTTATTTTAAGACCTGAAGTTGCAAAGGTAATTTTAGATAATCCAAAACCTTTTGTTGACTAGATATTTATTTAAATAAATTTTTCTTAACTTATGAAATATTTACTTTTAATAATTTTATTTTTTGGATTTTTAATTACTCCAGCATTTGCTCAAGAATTAAAAAATCCATCTTTGATTATAGAAACAATTGAAATTCCTGCTCAAGAATTTAACACCGTATTACGAAATGCACCAATTATTTCTCTTGATAATACACATAGTGTAAGTTGGCAAGTAACTATTGATAATAATTTACTTTATGCAAATCCTGAAGGACATGCCGTTTTTAGAATATATGATAAAGAAAATAATGATGAATTTATTGAAGTTGGAATGGGTCCACAACCTGACAATAAATTTTGGATTGCAGTACAAACACCAGTTGAAGGATACATAATTGTTCATAGAGATTTAGATCGAGGTTGGTATCCGGCTGCAAAATCTATCATATCATTTACTGACAGAGCAGGTTTAACTGTAAACAATGGGGCAAGAATAGTTGTAACAAATTTGGATATCGGAAAATTTGAAATTGAATCTTATTCAGTTCATGGAATGCAAGGAAGTACTGATCCACCTGCAATAAATTCTGGAGTTATGATCATAGAAATTTTATCAGGTGATCCTGCAAAGAACATGTTTGCATATTTTCCATTTTATGTTGCAGCAGGAATTGGAATTTTGGTTGGAGCATTATTTTTAACTAAGAAACGTTCTTAGTTTTATAAAATTTACAGCTTTTTTTAATTTTACAAACATTACACATTGGTGAAATTGGTTTACAAATATTTTGTCCATACATTACAAATGTATCATTTATTTCAATCCAATATTTTTTATCTATTTTTTTCATTAATTCTTGTTCTGTGTCTTCTGGATTTTTTGTTTCTACTAAACCTAATCTATTTGAAATCCTATGAACATGAATATCTACCGGTATAGCTGGTTTTTCAAATGCATATACTAAAACACAATTAGCAGTTTTTCTTCCAACTCCTGGTAATTGAACTAGTGTATCAAGATCATCTGGAACTTTATCTTTGTATTTTTTATGAATTATTTTTGCAACTTCTATTATTCTTTTAGACTTTACATGAAAAAATCCAATTGATTTAATTATTTTTTCTACATCTTTGATTTTTGCTTTTGCAAGATCATCTGGATTTTTATATTTTAAAAATAACGCTTTTACTGCTTTTGTAGTTGTCTCATCTTTAGTTCTTGCAGAAAGTATTGTTCCAATTAAAATACTAAATGGACCTGTTTCAGCATCATGTAAGTCTCTTAATGCTGTAATTCTTGGTGGTTTTACAGAATTCATGGTATCTGTCATTCCAGAAAGTATTTTTTTCATTTTCAACTGAAATTTACGTACAAGTATTATAACTGTAATAATAATAATTTACCATTGGAATTAACTCGAGAAGAAGAATCTGCGTTAAAAGGTGAACAGGGCGAAATTATGCAAATGGCATATAGAATTTTAGTTGCAACAGGTGAAGCAACTGATGCTGAAAAATTAATCCCAATAGAATGGGCTCATCTTTCTGGTGTAAATTATAATACTATTGGTGATGCTGGTGAAGAATTTTTATCTACTATTAGTAAGGATGCTCGTGTTACAGTAAAAACAACTTTGAATCCTATGGGATTTGATATTGATAATGTTTCTAATTACAAATTAGATGAAAATTTTATTTCAAAACAATTATCGATTAGAAATTCATATGAAACAATGGGTGTTATTCCATCTTTTTCCTGTATTCCGTATGAAATTTTTGATATTCCTAAAAATGGAACACAAGTTGCATTTGCAGAAAGTAATGCTGCAATTCATGCAAATTCATATGATAATTTAAAAACAAACAAAGAAAGTGCATTTAGTGCATTAGCTAGTGCTATTGTTGGTAAAAGTCCTTACTCCTCATTACGTAAAGAAGATACTCCAAATATTACAATTCAAATGAAAGTCAAAAATCCAAATGAATTAACATATGGAATGTTGGGATTTTATGCTGGAAAAATAGGCGATACATCTGTAAATATTTCTGGCCTTGGAGAAATGGATCAAAGACAATGTAAAGCAATGTGTGGAGGAATGGGAACATCTGGAACTTGTGCTAAATTTCTTTTTGGTGAAGGTGATTCAAATACTGAAAAAATAGATTTTGATGAAAAAGAAATGCAAAATGTTCATGATGAACTAAATACTGCAGAAAAAGGTGATTTAATTACATTGGGTAGTCCTCAATTAGGTTTAGATGAGATCTCTGATCTTAGTGCTAAACTAAAAGGTCGTTCTTTTCAAAAAAGATGCATGGTTTTCTTACCTAGAACTGTAAAGGAAGAGGCACAAAAAATTGGTTACATTACTGAACTTGAGCGTGCTGGATGTGAAATTCTTGCTGATTGTTGTACTTGTCTAACTCCATTGATATGTAAAGATGATGTTGATGCAGTGACTACAAATAGTATCAAAGGTGCATTTTATCTTAAAAATTCTAATGGTGTAGGTGTTAATTTAAAATCACTAACACAAATCGTTGAAGATGAAACACGATGAATAAAATTTTAGTTTCAGGTAAAGTAGAAGGAATTGTTTTAAAATCAAATGATCCAATTAATTTTTTAGGAACAGTTGATAAAAAAACTGGAATTATAAGTGATAAAAATCATAATCTATTTGAAAAATCAATTAAAGACTCTATTCTGGTATTTCCTTCCGGTATTGGCAGTAGTGTTGGTGCATACACTATCTATTCTGTAAAATCAAACAACACAGCACCAATTGCAATGATTTGTAAAAAAGCAGATCTTACAGTAGCTACTGGATGTGCATTAGCTAATATTCCATTAATCACTATTGATGATAATGAGTTTGAATCAATTAAAACTGGAATGAAAATATTACTTGATACTGATTCAACTAATCTAATTCATTATCAATAATATTTTCTTTCTCTAAGTCACCTAAACTGATTTCTTTAATTTGACTTTTACCTGCAGGTAATGCACGGACAAATTCATCAATATTTATTTTTCTTGTAATATCTTCAAATATCTTCAAAAATTCTATTCTTATTTTTTTTGCAGCTTCTGCCATTTCTATTCCATTTGGTTCAATTATTGCATAACAAATAGAATTTTTTTTAATTGGTTCTGGAGGCCCACATGTTAATACATAATCATTATCTTCTGTTCGTATAATTCCTACAGCTAATTTTAGAGTCTCTGATTTGATAAAATTTCGTTGTCCTTCTATTGTAAAGGAACCTTTAGGCAAAAATTCTCCACTTGGAGCTGATTTTTTGATTTGTTCTGGATGTACCCAATAGGCACTAACTCCATACAATCCTTCTCTCCATGCTCGACTAAAACAAACAGTTGCGTGTGCAATTTCGTTCATTGTTGTATCTGGTACAGCTTCTGCATCTTTTAAAATAAAAAATGGAGAACCAAAAATATCACCATGAAATACTTTATCATTTTTTTCTAAATGTTTTCTAATTACAGCTGAATTTGATGCTGCATCTCTACCCCCAATTGTAAGATATCCATCACTAGTCATAAACCATCTATATCTCTCATACCAGTTTTTCTTTCTAATTTCTGATACTACCACTAAATTTCTTTCAGCTTCTGTTTGATTCTGAAATTTTGCTAATTTCTTTTCTGTTTTTTCTTTGATTACTTGAATTGAATTAATAGCACCTGATTGTTTTTTTGCTTGATTAAATAAAACCGATGCAATTGATTGAAGTGGAGAATCTGTATTTATTTTAATTTTTTCATCTTCTACAATAATTATTGATATTCCTTTTTCACTGATTAATTTTGCATTATTAATTGCCAAAATTTCTTGTGCAGAAGTATCTTTTATTGAAATTATTCCTTTTGAAACCATTTCAAAAAAAGAATTTGCCACATTTGTAATATTTTTTGATTTTTCTTTGACCGTTTGAATTGCTTTTTCTTGTTCAGAAATTTGAGTTTCTAAACTTTTAATTTTTTTATCAGAACCACTTGATTGAATTGATTTACCTTTTTCAACTATACTTTTTGTAAAAATTGTATCTAAACCTTCAATAAAACTACTAACGTTTGTTATTTCTCCTTCTATTTTTCCTAATTTTACAGGTAAAACTTCTGTTTTTTCATTTTTAACTATCATAGGATCATGATTGCCTGATATTACATCTAAAACAATTTTTTTTGTTGTTTCATAAATTTTGGTTATTTCTTCTGATGTCAACAAATTTCCAATTTTTTTTGGATCAACATTTGTTATTTCAAATATGGATTCAACATATTTTTTTGGTAAACCTAAAGTTCGCCCAAACCATTTTGCAGAAATTAAATCAGTTATTTTTAAATCATCAAAATTTGATTCTGTTAGATTAAAAATATCTAAATTATTTTCTGGTGGTTGTACATAATCTAATCCAACACTAAGTTTTCTATGTCTAACTTCTATAGAATGTTGTAATGCTAAAATTTTCATATCTTTGTTACAAAGTAAAATATTTCCATCTCCAAAAAATTCACCTACTAAAATGAATTCTTTTCCAAATCCTTCAAAAGTAAAATATGCAATTCTTTCTGCACCTATTTGTTCAATTTTTGTCAATTTCAATCGTAGTAAATCACTTCTTAATCTTTTGAGTAATCTATTTGGTTCCATTTGATCAATTTTTACTTTAGTTAACCAAACACCTGATGTTGAGATCATCATAAAGAGATCGCTTTTTTCAGTATGATGAAGTTTGAAGAGAATACTGTCTTTATTGATTCCATAAATATTGCTGATATAGTAACCTTGAACTTGTTCAGAAATCTGATCTACTAAATATCTTAATTCAATTCCTGCTAGTGCCATAATTATCATCTTTTATATCTAAAATTATACCCTTGCTATCTTGTGCTCATATCCTGACCAAAGATATTAAACATGGTTTGCTTGAGACACGCTAGAAATTTACTTTGGCCAAATTTAAAAAGAAAAAATCTGAACCTACGCCTGGATCTGAGGATTCAAAATCCAAAATTGTAGATACAATTGATACTCCTGAAATCGAAAAACCCGAATCTATTTCAGATGCTTCAAAAGAACCTACTAAAGATCCTTCAATTAGTGAAACAGAAAAAAGTGACAAAGATAAAAAATTAGCTAAATTATTTTGGATGCGTATTGCTTTAGGTATAATTGCAGGTGCTGCAGCAACTTTTGTTTTTGAAGGAATTGAAGGTGAAGAAAGAAGATGGGCCTCAATTGGATTTATGATAATGCTATTTTTTGCAACAATAATAGTTGCAAAAGGAATGAAAATGCAATTACCATCTTCTGATAGAAAGAAAATTGTTACACAAGGTATTGGTAGCTATGTATTTTTGTATTTGTTTACATGGATTGTTAGTTATACATTAACTCATCTTGGTGATGCACCTACGGGAATTAATTTATAATTTAATTATAAAAAAATAGGAATATAATATAATGTGGAATTATAAAACACCTGGAATACCTGATGAATTTTTTGAACGTGCAGAAAAAGTTCCAATTACTAAAGAAGAAGTAAGAACAATTCAACTTAGTAAAGCAAGATTAAAGATGGGTCAAACTGTTTATGATATTGGTTGTGGTAGTGGTTCAATTTCTGTTGAAGCATCATTTCAAATTGAATCAAATGGTAAAGTATTGGCAATTGATTATGATAAAAATGCTATTGAATTAACTAAAAAGAATTTAAAAAAATTTAATCTTTCAAATGTGTCTGTGATTTTTGGCAATGCTAAAGAAAAAATATTAGATCTTGAAGAAGCTGATGTTATTTTTATCGGAGGAACAGGTGGAGATACAGCAGAAATAGTTAAGCTTGCTGAAAATAAATTAAAATCTGGTGGTAGAATTGTAATTGGTATAATTCTAATTGAGACTCTTTATTCAGTATTACAAATTCTTGATACATTGAAGTTTAACTCTATTGATATTACTCAAGTAACTATTTCTAAAAGTAGAAAAACTACTACTGGTACTATGATGTTAGCTAGAAATCCAGTTACTATAATATCTGCTACTAAAATTTAATCTAGACTTTTAATTGGGTAAAAAAGCGTAAACATTGTGCCTAGTTTAATTGGAATTGGTGTAGGTCCTGGAGATGTGGAACTTCTTACAGTTAAAGCAGTAAAGGCAATTCAAAATGCCGATA
>Ga0257125_1001814_pt1 | contig 19904 bp, 18 predicted proteins | sample SI106_200metaG_FD_190183 | JGI IMG/M metagenome (GOLD analysis project Ga0257125, IMG submission 190183) | Marine microbial communities from Saanich Inlet, British Columbia, Canada - SI106_200 | ecosystem: Environmental > Aquatic > Marine > Inlet | place: Canada: British Columbia | collected...
CAAAAGGGAAACCGCCAAAAACAACATTGCTGATAGCTTGCCTATTGTTTTCATTTTTGGTTCTCCCTAGTCTTTTGGGACTGTTTGAACTTTGCCATACCTAGTGCCACAAACAGGGCCACAGCATTACTTTTAGTTTCCTGTTCATCTAAAGTCCTCACTTTGTTGCGCTATGCAAACCCGAAGCGTCATGATCACGTTCGCCAGCTCTGCATCGGTGTTTTGCAATATTTTCTTCCTTTCTATATAAATATTGCTTTTGCCATGCCTTGTCCAACAAAACAATCCGACTCGAAACGATTTAAAATATTGATTAATTGATACATTATCAAAATATATTATTGTTGTATATAGGTATAAATACCTATTGCTTATGAAAAAATCTAAGGGAAACTATTGGGTTTGAACAAACTTTGCATTCAAGTATATCTTTGAAATCGTCACCATCAGAAGAGCTAAGATTCAATTCAACTGGAAAAAATTAAGCGATATCCATTCTTATATGGTGCGGACTATAAGTCTATAATTGTGATTATAAAATCAAAAAAATCAAAATCCCGATCAAGTTACTTGGAGAAAGAGAGGAAGGAAAAGATCTGTCCAATAAATTTATTGGACAGCTATAGTTGATTATTAAAAATCTCCCAAAACCCTTGAAGTGGCAGTCTTTTCTGATGAATGATCTGATTTTACTAACCAACATTCCCTCAAGAGTTCAAAAAGCCTCTGTAAAACTGGAAATATGGTAAACAGAATGCATGAAAAAAACCCTGGGTATTGTCAGAAGAACCTTGATCATTGGAAAACCAGATGTCCTTCACAGAGAATAGTACGGGGGCTTTACAAGCAGGCGTAGCCGTTGTGAATGCAAGTAATGAGCAGTGCCGGTTAATGACCACAAATGATCAAACCATAAAAAAATATTTTAAAATATCCCTGCTTTAAGCATCTGCTCAATTATTTTATTTTGTTATGTGTTAACCTTCATTCTGTAAATGTGAGTATCGTCGACAAAGACTCCATTTATTGTGTTTTTTGAAAACCTTATGTTAGAAATCGAATCACCAGTTGATATAGCAAATTTGAGCAACTGAATGAGTTGATTGTTGAGATCTAATACGCTAATATCATTTAAAGAAATAATGTTCTCATCGGTCCCTGCATCCTTGCTCGCATCAATAATACGTTTGTAATACTTTATAGGTCCTTCTTTTTTTACCAGAGGGGAAGCTAAAATAAATTTCCAGGTTTTTTCCTCAGGTAAAAACATCCAAAAAGCAGCGTTAACTTGACAAGAAAATCCAAGAGATTGATTTGGTAATAAATTTGCCTTGCCAAGCACTTTTAAAATGTTTATTCTTTGAGCATGTAAAAAATATCACTTTTTTAAAGTCATTTAAAAAGTATATTTTGTAAAAATTATTATTAAACTACTCAACTTTCGGAGTTGCAAGATTTAAGTGGGGTCAGGCCTGCATTATTGCATTTTTGATATAGATTTATAGATAAAAACACAATAAAACAGGCCTGACCCCGCCCACAAGAACTTAAGACCGAAAGTTGAGTTAAACTATTATAAAGGAGCCAGCATTATGAAAGACAAAGCACTGAGAAGGCACCAGGAGTTCAAAGCTAAAATAAAAAGCCAGAAAACTTATAATAGTTGCATTTCAGATTTACCCGAATCAGAAAGGCAAGAATTAGAAAACAATATTGAAAAGTTAAAGAAAGTTTGCGTTTTAAGCCATTTGGATGAACAATCTAAAACCGCCCCGAAAAAGACGCTCCAGGAAAGAAAACATGATATTTCCATGAGAGAACAGCTTAACTAAAATAGGCTTTAAAAATAACCGCCCCAAGACTAGTAAACTTACTGCCCCTGGGGCGGTTTAATTTTTACACGAATTGAAATTATACCCAAACAAACACGCCGGTTCTCCGTGTTATAGTGTTGAAGTCAAGTTTTAAAACGGAATATCATCATCTGGAATGGGTGCCTGCCCACCTGCCATTCCGGAATTTGTCTGACCCTGGGACTGGTTGTCTGATCCTGAATTAGGTTTCTGATAGCCGCCGCCACCACCCTGATATCCACCGCTGCCACCGCCCTGGTTATCCTGTTTGCCGCCAAGGAATTGAAAATTAGATACGACAATTTTTGTCATATAATGGGTTTGACCTTCTTTTTCATAATTACTGGTCTGCAGTCGCCCTTCAACATAAATCTTGCTGCCCTTTGACAGATATTTTTCGCAGGTCTCTGCCTGTTTGCCAAATACTACAATATTATGCCATTCTGTTTTTTCCTGACGGTCGCCCGTGTTTTTGTCCGTCCAAGATTCACTTGTGGCAATGGAGAAATTCACCACTGCCAGACCCTGCTGGGTATACCTGATTTCAGGATCTCTGCCAAGATTCCCTATGAGCATTACTTTATTTAGACCAGCCATTTATTATCTCCTATTTTGGGTAAATTGTAAGGTGTTTTTGTTTTCTAAATATTTACCTGATTCAAAACCCGCTGTCAAAGGGATATTTTTTTAAAATTTTTTTTAAGGGTAACCCGGAGTTTTAATTATTGACAAGCACAGTGTTTGAGTTTATGTTGCTATTTAGGTAGCAACTTTTTGAAATATAACCCTGGAGTAAAACTTGGATGAATATTCAAATTTAAAAGACCTTGGATTTTCGCAGTATGAAGCAACATGTTATATGACGCTTGTGGGCAATCATCCAGTAAATGGTTCCCAGCTGAGTAAAATTTCAGGAATTGCAAGGTCACGAATTTATGATGTTCTGCGAAATCTGATTTCCAAAGGATATGTAATTGAAGTTAATTCAGGTCAATATGCGCCCTTGCCTGCAGACGAGGTTGTCAGAAGGCTTAAAAGAAATTTCAACAGCAATATAAAAGTATTTGAAGAAAAGATTGCCGCAGCATCCCAAAAAAATGATTTTGAATTTGTCTGGACAATTACGGGATATGAAAATGTCATGGAAAAAGCCATTGAAATGATAAAAAATGCTGAAACAGAAATCTATGTCAGACTTTTTCCCAAAGCATACCAGCACCTGGACCCATATTTAATACAGGCAGACAAACGAGGGGTGAATATCCGTTATATCGCAATGGGGAAGACAGCCAAAAAGTTTGATGTCCAGGTCATACATCCGGAGCATGAACATTTACAACAGACAATCGGCGGACGGTCCTTAGAAGTCATTACAGATAAAAGTGAAGCCCTTGTGGGAATCTTTGAAACAGACAAAGAAGATAGTTCAGCCATTAACTGGACTAGGAATCAATGGTTTATAGTTGCTAACCGGGACAGTCTCCGCCATGATTTCTACCATTGTTTCTTAGAAAAAATATTGGATCAGCATCAAGATCCCACAACCGATGAAAAAAGAATTTACAAAATAATAAAAGAAGATAATTAAGAGAGGTGTAAGATGACTGCAATGAGAAAAATTCACGATTTCAACGGATTTTCCAATGAGAATGACAATGCCATTTTTAATCTGGAAGAAGACTATGGCGCACATCATTATGACAGGATTAACCTTGTTGTCAGACATGCAAAAGGCTGTTGGCTGACGGATGAAAAAGGCAATAAATATCTGGATTGCCTTGCAGCTTACTCTGCTGCAAATTCAGGTCACCATCATCCCACCATCACCAATGCAGTCATGGACGCTTTGATGGGAAACTATGCTTCAGTATTGTCCAATGTAGTGTTCACAGATCCTTTGGGGATCTTTCTATCTGAAGCGGCGAAATTTGCTCCACAGATGGCTCCAAGATTTGGAAATTATGGAAATAAAGTACTTCCTAAAAACGGGGGTGTGGAATCGGTTGAGACGGCAGTGAAAACCATGCGGTATTTTGGATTCAAGCATAAAAAAATTGCCGACGGCAACCAGCAAATTATTGTCTTTAATGAAAATTTTCATGGCAGAACCATCTCCATTGTTTCTTTTTCATCCAGTGAAAAGTACAGACAGGGATTTGGTCCTTTAACCCCTGGATTTGTATCCGTTGAATTTGGTAACCTTGAACAGGTAAAAATGGCCATCAATAAAAATACCTGTGGAATCCTTGTTGAGCCCATGCAGGGAGAAGGCGGGATGAAGATACCTCCAAAAGGTTTCCTTAAGGGGCTTCGCATGCTTTGTGATGAACATGATCTGCTTTTGGTTTGTGATGAAATCCAGGTGGGTATGGGAAGAACGGGTAAAAAATTCTGCTTTGAACATGATAATATTGTTCCCGACGGAGTGATCCTTGGCAAAGCGCTTTCAGGAGGCCTTATTCCTTTGTCTGTTTTTATCACAAATGCAAAAATTATGGACATGGTATTTTCAAAAGGATCGGAGGGATCAACCTTTGGCGGTTATCCTCTTGCCTGTGTGGCAGGCACTGCCGCCTTAAAGGTTTTTGAAGAAGAAAAACTGGCAGAACAGTCAGCCATAAAGGGCAAGTTTTTGAAAAAAAAGATTGAAGCCATTGCCAGAAAATCTGTTCATGTCAAAGAAGTTCGGGGAAAAGGGCTCTTCATCGGGATTGAAGTCAAAGACGGCAATGCCATGGAGTTTTGTAGAAAACTTTTAAAACTTGGTGTGATTGTCAATGACAGCCACGGCCATACCATAAGGATTTCCCCTCCCCTGATCATCAATGAAGAGGAAATGCAATTTATGCTTAAACAGCTTGAAAAGGTTTTGATAGATTAGATTAAGCAGGCTTTGGATCATCTGCCTTTAAAACAGGGTACTCGTTTTTCAAGAAAGGCTGCCTGACCCTCTTTTAAATCATCACTTTGAAAACATTTCTGTATCAATTGATCTGCTTTATTTAATTTTTTTTGATTTAATGCCATGTCATTTTCAAAATAGGAAATGATTTTTTTAATTCCCTTTAATGAAAGCGGTGCATTTTGGGTGATTTTTTTGGCATATGCATGGGTGAATTCTTCAAGATCCGCTCTTGGAAGCATATAATCGACAAGTCCTTTTTGGAGAAGCGCTTTGCCCTGAAAAATAGTAGCAGTATAAAAAATTTCCTTTGTCCTGGCTATTCCAAAAGCTTCAATGAATTGCTGTATTCCTTTTGGATGATATGCCACGCCGAGCCTGGCCGGTGTCATCCTGAGTTTGATATCATCTGCTGCAATCCTGATATCGCAGCATGCGCAAAGATTAAACCCTGCACCAAAGGCATGTCCGTTTAACATGGCTATGGTGGGATAGGCAAAGTCTTTTATGGTGTCAAAAGCCTGTAGCAGTGTGTCCGGCGTTTCTTGTCTTTTACCGGACAAAGGAGCAACGGGGATTGCGCTGATATCATAGCCTGAAGAAAACACCTTGTTTCCAAAACCCCTTATAACCACGCACCTCACATCATCATTTTTTGAAAATGCTTCCAGATTTTTGTGAATATCAGTGAGAAGTTCAGGCGTGAGAGCATTTCTTTTTTCAGGATAATTAATGGTAAGAAAAGCAATAAAGTCTTTTATTTCAACCAAAAGCATTTTATTAACCATGCTCCATATCTATTTCCATAAAATTGAACCAGCATCCATTATTTGATGCATGATCCAGCTCAATCTGAACCACATCCTCATGCCTTTTTTCTATTTCCAGGAGTTTTATAAAAATTTCTTTGATAGGACCTTGTGTCTTTTCACAGGCATCCTGATAAAATTGGCTGGTTTCAATTTCAAGTTTTAAGGCAGAGTTTAAAACCCGTTTGACATCTCCCAGAATTCGTTCAGGAATCTTTTCCCTCATTTTTTCAATTTCATCATAAAACAACTCTTTTGAGGGTATGGATGTTTCAAGTTTTGTAATATCTACCTGGCCTTGTGTTTTTAAAACATCAAGGCTGTACTCTAAAAAATCAACATGGGCTTGCTCATCATCAGCCAGGGCTTTGAAGATCTTTTTTCCCCTTTCATCATCAACAATTTTATCTGCTGAAATATACAAATCTCTAATTTTTTTTTCATAGGCTAAAGCTGAAATAAATATTTCTTCAGAATTCATATTACCTCCCAAATTAAGGGTCAATTTTTTTCAATAAAATGATCAGACGAACCTTATGTAATAAATGCAGTATAGCAAAAAATTAAGCAATTATATACAATAACAACTCAACTTTCGGTCTTAGGCCCTTAATAAGTGGGGTCAGGCTTGCATAGTTGCGTTTATTTAGCACTAAACGCAACTATGCAAGCCTGACCCCACTCGATGATGACCCCACTCGATGACCCCACTCGAACAAAACACATATGTGCTAATAAAGAAAATGATTAATAAAACAACAAACTTTTGCTATAAGGAGTCTTCAGGTTTAGTAAACCGGTTACAAATCAAATAAGCGAGATAAATTTTATGAACATAAAAAAATTTAAAACCATGATTACCCTTGTGTCGGCAGCTTTTCTTTTAACATCAGGTTGCACCTCTGTATATTATTCAGCCATGGAAAAATTCGGCAAAGAAAAAAGACATATCCTGGTTGATAATGTTGAAGATGTACAAAAAAGTCAGGAAAAAGCACAGGAAGAGTTCAAGGATGCCTTAACAAGGATTAAAGAACTCTATGCTTTTGATGGAGGAGACCTTGAAACCTTTTATGATAAACTCAAGGACAGTTATGATGATTGTGATTCCCGAGCCAAACAAATTGAAAAAAGAATCAATGATGTAGAAAAGGTGGCCTTTGATCTTTTCAAAGAATGGGAAATCGAGATCACACAGATCAATGATGTCAAGCTTAAAAACAGTAGTAAAAGATCGCTCCGAGATTCAAAAATAAAATATCAAAAGCTTGAAACAATAATGAATAAATCAACAAAGGGAATGTATCCTGTTTTAAGTAAACTCAAAGATTATGTCCTTTATCTCAAACATAACCTGAATGCAAAGGCAGTGGGGTCATTAAGCGGTGAGATAGTCTCCATTGAAAAGGATGTGGCAAAGCTTATCAAGGATATGAATATATCCATAAAAGAAGCTGAAAATTTTATTAATAACTTTTAAAAAATTCTGGAGAGCATGATATGAAGGTGGATGGAAAAAATATGCGGCCGATCTGGTTTGATGCGGCATCACAAGTTGTTCAGGCAATAGATCAAAGATTTCTTCCCCACAAATTGATCATTAAAAATTTATACACGGTGGATGATACGATTCACGCCATAAAAGAGATGGTTGTAAGAGGCGCCCCTTTGATCGGTGCAACAGGAGCATTGGGTGTCTATATCAGTCTTGTGCAGGAAAATAACAAAGGTGCTGATAATGACTATCTTGTGTCTGAATGCAAAAGGCTCAAAGATGCCAGGCCAACTGCCATGAATCTTTTCTGGGGGGTTGACCGGGTCCTTTTGGCGGCATTAAAAACCCAAACCTATGAAACAAGAGTAAAAGCCGCACTTGATGAAGCCCTGGCAATTGTAGAGGAAGAAGCCGTCAATTGTGAGAAGATAGGGGCTTTTGGCATGCCTATTATCAAAGAAATCAGTAAACAAAAAAATGGAAAACCCGTCAATATCCTTACCCATTGTAATGCCGGCTGGCTTGCCTGCATTGAATATGGTACGGCTACAGCACCCATTTATACTGCATTTGACAACAATATTGACGTCCATGTCTGGGTGGATGAGACAAGACCTTTAAACCAGGGCTCCCGCCTTACTGCCTGGGAACTGGGCAAACATGGGGTGAATCATACTGTTATTACAGACAATGCCGGGGGTCATATCATGCAGCATGGCATGGTGGATATTGTCATTGTAGGAACGGACAGAACCACCAGAGCCGGAGATGTAGCCAATAAAATTGGTACTTATTTAAAAGCCCTTGCAGCCAAAGATAATAATATCCCCTTTTATGTTGCTTTGCCGTCAAGCACATTTGACTGGGATATTACAGATGGGATTGCCGATATCCCCATAGAAGAAAGAGACCCTGACGAGATACGATATGTCCAGGGCCTTTGCCATGGAAAAATTGAAAAGGTTCTGGTTCCACCTGAAAAAAGTCCGGCTGCCAACCATGCCTTTGATGTGACGCCGGCAAGGCTGGTAACTGGATTTATTACAGAGCGAGGCGTGTGCCGGGCAGGGGAACAGGATATCATGTCACTTTTTCCAGACAAAAAATCCAAAAGTAAGCCTTGATGGTGTGGATGATTTAAAACAAGACCTTGACAATGCGTTCAAAAAAGTTTCACATTATTCTTGATATTAACATTGTAAAATAAAAAGATAAGCCATTATGTTGACTGATTTAGAAAAAAAAATAATTGCATTGCTGCAAACAGATATTCCCGTTGTCAAAAGGCCATTTCTCGAAATGGCCCAAAAAATCGGCATTACAGAAGATAAATTTTTAGAGGTGTTAAAAAATCTTAATGACCAGGGACTAATCAGACGGTTTGGTGCTACATTAAAACATCAGAAATCAGGGTTTAAGGCCAATGCCATGGTGGCATGGAAGGTTGATGAAGAAAGGGTGGAAAAAACCGGTACGATAATGGCCACCTTTCAAGAGATCACCCATTGTTACAGAAGAGATCCAGCCCCGGGCTGGAAATATAATTTGTATACCATGGTTCATGCTTCTGATGAAGATGAATGTTATGCCATCGTTAAAAAGATTTCCAAGGCTGTTGAAGAAGATGAGTATGAGCTTTTGTTCAGCAGAAAAGAACTTAAAAAAACATCAATGAAGTATTTTGAAGACTGATTCACCCCATATCCTCTGTATAAATCCCTGGATTCATGATTTTGCCGCCTTTGATTTCTGGGCTAAGCCGTTAGGGCTTTTGTCCATTGCAGCCATTTTACGTGAAAAGGGTTTAAAGGTAAGCTTTCTTGACTGCCTTGACCGATTCCACCCTAATGAACCAAAGGAAGCTAAAGTTCTTTGGGATGGCCGGGGACCCTTTCGAAAAACCGAAATTGATCTACCCCATGGCCTTGAACACATTGATAAAAAATTCTCCCGCTATGGTGTAAAACCCCAGTGGTTTGCTTCAGATTTAAAACAAATAGAAAAACCAGATCTCATTTTTGTCACTTCTTTGATGACTTACTGGGCAACAGGCGTTAAAGAGACCATTGAAATAGTCAAAGAAATCTGGCCTCATGCGCCTGTTGTTCTTGGCGGGATTTATGCAAGTCTTTGCTATGAACATGCAAGAAAAAATACTCTGGCAGATCTTGTTATAAAGGGTCCGGCAGAGCCTCAACTTCAAAAAATCATCAAAACCTTTACAAAATTTGAAATAGATGACAAAGGTTTGTCCGGGGACCTGGATGAATTGCCCTATCCTGCCCTTGATCTTCAACATAAAATTGCTTATGCGCCTATTTTAACGTCAAGGGGGTGTCCTTTTTCATGCGAATATTGTGCTTCCTCATATCTTGAACCAAAACTCAGGCAAAGATCGCCTGAAAATGTGTTCAAAGAAATACAACACTGGCATAAGCGCTATGGCGTTAAAAATTTTGCTTTTTACGACGATGCTCTGCTTGTAAATACCAAACGTTACGCATTCCCATTATTTGAAAAAATAATCTCTTCAAAAATGGAACTCTTTTTTCATACACCCAATGCCCTGCACATCAATGAGATTTCTGAAAAAACCGCCCGCTTAATGTTTAACTCAGGATTTAAAACCATCCGACTGGGTCTTGAAACCACTGATTTTTCCAGACAAAGGAACCATGATGTAAAAGTTAGAAAAGATGACTTTTTTAAGGCCGTTGAAAATCTAAAGGCTGCCGGATTTGAAAAAAATCAGATGGGTGCATATTTATTATGCGGATTACCCGGACAAAAAATTGATGATGTTCAAATATCCATGGAACTTGTAAGCCAGGCCGGTATACTGCCTGTACTGGCCTATTATACTCCTATTCCCCACACTCCAATGTGGGAGACTTCCGTCAAAAATTCAAAATTTGATCTTGCTGAACACCCTGTTTTTACAAACAATACTCTTTTCCCATGCGTAAGCTCGACCCATGATCTAAAGCATATTTCCCAATTGAAAAATCTATAATTTTATTATATAACCCTCTTGGTTCATCAGAATTTTGTTTAATTTATACTGGAACAACATGCGCGGCAATATTTAAAAAAAGGAAAAAAATTGAATATAACAGGCATATTAATTCAAACCCTTGGCGGACTTGGCCTTTTCATTCTGGGTATGAAAATGATGACCGAAGGCCTTCAAGCCACTGCAGGACAAAAAATCAGGCGGATTCTCGAAGCCATTTCTTCAAATAGAATTATGGGATGTGCAACAGGCGCAGGAGTTACTGCGGTTATTCAATCCTCATCTGCAACAACCGTCATGCTTATCGGGTTTGTGAGTGCGGGCATCATGGCGTTTGAGCAGGCTGTGGGTGTTATAATTGGTGCAAATATCGGCACAACTATTACAGGCCAGATGATCGCCTTTAAATTAACAAAACTTGCTCTTCCTGCAATTGCGCTGGGTGTGGGCCTAAAATATTTTTCAACAAAAAGAAGTTACAGGCATATCGGTGATATTATTGTGGGGTTTGGTCTTCTTTTTTATGGCATGACTGTCATGAAAATGGGTCTTTCTCCCATAAAATCCGATCCTCAGTTTATTGAATTTTTTACAAAATTCAGTACGGAAAGCATGAGCGGAATTCTCCTTTGTATCTTCATGGGAACAGTCCTGACTGTAGCAGTTCAGTCATCTTCCGCCACGGTGGGGCTGACAATGACTCTGGCAGCTTCAGGACTTTTGACATTTCCAACTGCCCTTGCCCTGGTTCTTGGAGAAAATATCGGTACGACGGTGACTGCACAATTATCCACTTTAGGATCGAACAATGCAGAGGCACATAAAACGGCAAACGCCCATACGATTTTTAACGTCATCGGAGTCGGTATTATCTTGCTGATTTTCCCATGGTTTGTTGATATTGTAGAAGTCATTACTTTAAAATTAGGTGCCGATTCAGTGACCCATACTGTGAATGGCGAATATGTCAATGTTGCAAGATATATAGCCAATGGCCATACGATTTTTAATGTTATCAATGCAATTGTGTTCCTGATTTTTCTTCCCAAGCTTGTCCAACTGACAATTTTATTATCCCCAAAGCCTGTAAAATCTCAAGAAAGATACAGGCTGCCCGAATTTGATTCAGGGTTTATTGACTCACCCATAGGTGCCCTTGCCAAGGCTAAGGGTGAAATCATAAAGAACTTAGAATTTGCTCATATGAATATTAAGAAAGTATCTACTTGTCTTTTGATCAGGGATGATGACATCCTTGGGGAAAGAGATGCCATAGAAGAACATCTGGATGACTGCCAGAAAATCATTATCAAGTATTTGACCACCATTTATCAAGGAGAGGTAAACGAACCTGAAGCCAAAGAAATATCAGAAATGATGAGAATTACCAATAATATAGAAAGATTGGGCGACGGCATGGAGAATGTGTCTAAAATACTTGAGAAAATATATGAAAATAATTTTATATTCACTGAGAAAGCCAAAAAAGATCTTAAAGACATATCAGACCAACTAGACAAATTTTTAACCCTGATTGTTAAAGAATTACATGAAAAAACCGAAGGGTTTTATCAGAAAGCATTGGCAAATGAAGATTTGATTGACCAGTTGCGTGAAGATATGAGATACCAACATATTGAAAGATTAAGGAATGGAGAATGCCAGGTGGATGTGGGTGTTTTCTTTATTGCCCTTGTTTCAAATTATGAAAAGATGGGAGACTGCTGTTATAACATCGCCACAGGTGTAGACAGAATTATTTAAAATGATAGTATTTGATCTTGAATGTCTAAATGGTCATACCTTCGAAGGCTGGTTCGAAGACAAAGACGATTTGAAAAAACAACAGGACCAGGGCATATTAACTTGCCCTGTTTGCGAAACCTCATCTGTTGTACAAAAACAACATATGATTGCTATTAAAAAATCTTCCCATAGTACAACCCGGAACGCTCTGCAGGCAAGACAGGAAGCCATGACTGAATTAACTGAAAAAGTGGCTGAATATGTTGAAAAAAATTTTGAGGATGTAGGGTCCAGTTTCACAAAACAAGCCTTGAAAATGCATTATGGTGCAGAAGAGTACAGAAATATTAAAGGCACCACAACAAAAGAAGAAGATAAAGTTCTTGCCAAAGAAGGCGTGCCCGTTTTCAAAGTTCCGGGTACTAAGAATCCCAAAGACGATTTAAATTAGTGTTTGCACAAAAATTCATCAATCTGAGATAATTTTTATGTTCACCCGCCTGTTTCTCGGTCCGTCAAATTCACAAAAATAAATACCCTGCCAGGTGCCCAGCACAAGGTAACCGTTTTCCAGTGCAATGGTTTCTGAAGGACCGAACAGGCTGACTTTTATGTGTGCAGCAGAATTGCCTTCCATGTGTTTGAAATGGTCATCCCATGGAATCACCTTGTTGATAGTGTTTAAAATATCTGTTTCAACAGCTGGATCTGCATTCTCGTTAATAGTAACTGCAGCTGTGGTATGCATGGAAAACACATGGACAAGACCATTTTTAATTCCAGATTCTTTTACAAGCGTTTTAACCTGGGATGTGATATCGATCATCTGGGTTCTTGCACTTGTTTTAACGCTGATCTGCATTGCCTTCCTCCCGGATTATTTAAACTGGATTATTTAAAAAGGCCAAGGGCTTTTTGAACAATATTTTCCGGAGAAAAGCCATACTCTTTGAGAACTGTTCCACCGGGTGCTGAAGAACCAAATTTATTAATCCCCAAAATTTTACCTTCAGAGCCTGTGTATTTTTCCCATCCCATGGAAATACCTGCTTCAACTGCCATTCTTTTTGTCACACTTGATGGCAGTATCCTTTCTCTGTAAGGTGCAGGTGCTTTTTCAAACCATTCCCAGGAAGGCATGGATACCACAGCCGCTTTTATGTTGTGGTCATTTTTAAGCATATGGGCAGCTTCAACACAGATATGAACTTCAGATCCAGTTGCAATGAGAATCATATCCGGGTCAATTATAGTTTCTAAAATATAGGCTCCATGATTAAACTCGCCTTCCCTTTTGGATACATCCAGGGTCGGCAGTTTTTGACGGCTTAATATTAATGCTGTGGGTGAATCAAGCGTTTTTAAAGCCTGCTTCCAGGCAAGGGCTGTTTCATTGGCGTCGGCAGGTCGAACAACCTTAAGACCCGGAATGGCCCGCAATGATGCCAAATGCTCCACTGGCTGGTGTGTGGGCCCGTCTTCTCCCACAGCAACACTGTCATGGGTAAATACATAAATCAAAGGCAGGTTCATCAAAGTGGCCACACGGATTGCCGGACGCATATAGTCGGCAAAGACAAGGAATGTTCCACCATAGGGCCGAATGCCGGAATGAAGATACATTCCCGACATAATGGCACCCATTGCATGTTCACGAACACCAAACCTGATATTCCGTCCATCATAGGCGTTTTTTTGAAAATCATTTGCACTGTTTATATATGTTTTGTTTGATGGCGCAAGATCAGCAGAACCCCCCATTAATGCAGGCAGGTTGTCTGCAATAGCATTCAAGACCTGACCTGAGGCAGCCCTTGTGGCAATAGGTCCGTCTTCAGGATTAAATTCAGGAATCTTGGCATCCCACCCTTCAGTTAAAAATCCACTGATGGCATCAACAAACCTGGCGGCAAGTTCCGGGTATTGGGTTTTATACGAGTTAAAACCTTCCTGCCAGCTTTGTTCAAAGCCTTCACCATATAACAGGGCTTTTCCACAATTTTCAAGAACCTCATCCGGCACAAAAAAATCTTTATCCGCAGGCACACCATAAAACTTTTTGACAAGCTTAATCTCTTCCACACCAAGGGGTGCTCCATGTGCGCCGGAAGTGTCCTGTTTATTGGGGCTGCCATAGGCAATATGGGTCTTTATCTGAACAAGGGTTGGTCTTGCAACAGCATCTTTACCTGCCTGGATCGCTTTTTGTATTTCTTCAAGATCATTGCCATCATTAACCGTGACCACGTGCCAGTTCTGACTTTCAAATTTTGCCCTCACATTTTCTGTAAAAGCAATATTGGTTTTTCCTTCAATGGTAATAGAATTGTCATCATATAGGCAGATCAGTTTTCCCAGGCCCAGATGTCCTGCAAGGGAGATCGTCTCAAGGGCAACCCCTTCCATAAGATCGCCATCACCGCACATCACATAGGTATGATGGTTGATAATCTGTTGTTCTTTTTTATTGAAAGTCGCTGCCAGATGGCGTTCTGCAATGGCCATTCCAACAGCATTGGCAATGCCCTGGCCCAGAGGACCTGTGGTGGTTTCTACACCCGGGGTATCTCCGTATTCAGGGTGTCCGGGAGTTCTGGAGCCCCATTGTCTAAAGCTTTTCAGATCATCTATTTTAAGACCATACCCAAAAAGGTATAAAAGGCTGTAAAGCAGTGCAGATGCATGACCCGCGGAAAGAACAAAGCGATCTCTGTCAACCCATGCAGGGTTTTTAGGATTATGTTTTAAAAAGCGTTTGAACAAAACATATGCTGCCGGGGCCAGACCCATGGGTGCGCCCGGATGACCTGAATTGGCCTTTTGAACTGCATCCATACAAAGGGTTCTGATTGTGCTTATTGTTAACTGATCAAGATTTGTTTCAACTTGGGCCATTGTTTTATTCTCCTGTGTCATTCAATTTATGTTACAAGGCTCTCATATGTTCCGGTTTTAAGGCCATATTTCCTTTGAGCGCCTGTGAAATCAATTCAAGTGTTTTTTCTTTTTCTTCGGGCAATTTTGCCCTTATGGGAAGATAGTTGGATGCATGATTTGCATGGAATAGACCGTTTGAAAGATGGGTTGAGGCTATCATCAACCTTAGTTCCTCAAGCATTTCTTCAGGATTGATAAGTTCAAAATCCCCTTTTTCATGCTGCTCAAAAAGTTCCGTGCCCGGTACCAGCATCAGACTTAAAGCCCCCACAAACTCAGGATCAATGGCAGATAAAACCCTGCCTGTTTCCAAGGCATGACTTTTAGAATTCTTTCTTCCACCCAGACCATTAAGCACGGTTATGGACAGCTGAATGCCGGCTTGTCTGACTCGTTTTCCCATTTTGATCATTTTGGCGGAATCAGCACCTTTTTTAATCTCTTTTAAGATAGTATCATCCCCTGATTCAAGACCCATATAAGCGATTTTGACTCCAAGCTCGTGCAGTTCCTTGAGCTGCTCGTCGCTCTTCATGGCAATACCCTTGGTGTTGGCATAAAGACCCACTCTTTGAACCCAGGGCAGCCGTTCTTTTATTCTTTTAAGGATATTGACAAGCCTTTTTTGCGGAACGATCAAGGCGTCTCCATCGCAGATAAACAGCCTGTCCTGTCTTTGGCAATAAGTTTTTGCAAATTCTATATCTTTAAAAATAATATCATCTTTTTTTATATTAAAGCGCTTATCCCTAAATGTACCGCAAAATGTACATTTATTATGGGAACAGCCCAGAGTGACCTGTAATAAAATACTATTGGCCTCACTTGGCGGCCTTATCATCATCCCTTCATAATGCATATCGAAAAAATCCCTTAAAATTTAAAGCCATTTAATAGCAGATATTATCAAAAAATTCAATGCGTTGATTTGAGTCAAATCTTCTTTGGCCAACCAGTATAACAATTCGTTACCAATTCGTTTACTAATCCATTTACCAAATTGTTTGACGTATAAGGAACAAAAGGTTTTTATCCAGCAAGATTCGGGTGGCGAAAATGATTCAATAGGTTTATAAGTCTGTAGGGGTCATGGGGTCAGGCTTGCATAGTTGCGTTAATTTTCATTAACGCAACTATGCAAGCCTGACCCCACAAAACTAAATAAAAAATAAGGATACCAAATATGAATAAAGCCATGGGAATTAAATTATGGTGTTTGATCATCTTTCTTTCAATTATCTGGGGTGCATCATTTTTCTTTGTAGAAATTGCTGTGGAAAAGATGACACCTTTGACAATTGTATTATGTAGGGTGGGTTTTGCCGCTTTTCTTTTGCTGGGCTTTGTTCAGCTGACCGGGCGGAAAATGCCAAAAAGCCTTAGCATCTGGGGTGCGTTCCTGGCTCTGGGTGCATTAAATAATGTGATTCCTTTCAGCCTGATAACATGGGGGCAAAATCATATCGATTCCAGCCTGGCAGCCATATTAAACGCGACTGCTCCTGTTTTCAGTGTCATTCTTGCGCATTTTTTAACAAAAGACGAGCCCCTGACAAAAAACAGGCTGGCCGGTGTTTTATTTGGATGGGGTGGTGTGGCACTCTTGATCGGTATTGACGCTTTAAATGGCGTGGGGATGAAAATGGCAGGGCAACTTGCCGTTCTTGGGGCTGCTCTTCTCTATGCATTTGCCGCCATTTTTGCTCGAAGATTCAAGGATATTGATCCTGTGGTTGTATCAGCAGGAATGCTGACGGGCTCTACAATAATTATGATTCCCTTGACATTTATCGTGGAGCAACCTTTGGCACTTTATCCCACACCTGTAACATGGGCTGCACTTTTCGGACTTGCCGCCATTTCAACATCACTTGCCTATATTATTTATTTTTATGTGCTTTCAAAAGCAGGTGCTACCAATATTTTACTGGTAACCTTTTTAATTCCAGTGAGTGCCATTTTCCTGGGCATGGCTGTGTTGGGAGAAAACCCTGGATGGAATGCTTTTGCGGGCATGGGTTTGATTTTTATCGGACTTGTCTTTATTGACGGGCGGCTTTTAAAACGGCGTTCCTAAAAACTGTATTTTCAAATTTAAAAAATATCCGGTCATTCTTATGTAAAATTTTATTGAAGCTCTAAAAACAGTTTGAGAATCATTTCATTGTAATCCTCCTGGAATATGTGAGCCATTCCCCGGCCAATGGCAGCAAGTTTTTCATGCCAGGCTGCTTTGTCAAGAATATTATCACCATTGAAGCCGGATACAACCGGGCTCTCTTTTAAGCAAGGCGCGGCTCTGGTGTTATTCCTTAATTTAATCCCATTGAAGCTCCCTTGACATTTTGGTTTTTGCAACAATTATTATGAAATAAAATTTTAAATATGAAATTTAAAAAAAATAAAAATACAGGAGAAAAAATGGGTACAAAAAAAACACGTAAGTTTAAAACCGAAGTACAGCAGCTTTTGCATCTGATCATCAATTCTTTATATTCCAACAGAGAAATTTTTGTGCGGGAGCTGATTTCAAATGCATCTGATGCCATTGACAAGGCAAGATTTGAAGAACAGACAAAACCGGATCTATTTGCCGATGATAATGATTTTCAAATCCGTATATCCCTGGATCCTGAAAATAAGACGTTTCAGATTTCCGATAATGGTATTGGAATGACCTTTGATGAAGTCAATGACAATATCGGGACCATTGCCCAGTCAGGAACTGCTGCATTCATGAAAGCCCTTGAAAATTCTAAAAAAGAAAACACTCTCTCGCCTGAACTCATCGGCCAGTTTGGTGTAGGGTTTTATTCAGCCTTTATTGTGGCCGACACGATCAGGCTCGATACAAGGGCGCCTGGAGAAAATTCCGGAGTCAGATGGGAATCTGATGGTAAAGGATCTTACACGGTTCAGGAGATCGAAAAAGACAACCGGGGCACAACGATTACGCTTTATTTAAAAGATCCTGAGGAAGGTGAGCAGAACTTTACAGAAGACTACACCATCCAGCATATTGTAAAAAAACATTCTGATTTTGTTACATACCCTGTGGTGATGAATCTTGAAAAAAGTGAGCCAATTCCTGAAAATGAGATTATTAAAGATTCAGAAGGTAAACCCATTGGCGACACCTTTAAAAAAGTCAGAAAAGATGAAACCTTAAACTCCATGAAAGCCATCTGGTCAAAAGCCAAAGAGGATGTGACCGAACAAGAGCATGAGGAGTTTTACAAACATATCAGCCACAACTGGGATAAACCCCTTGAAATCATCCATAAAAAATTTGAAGGCGTAACTGAATACGATATTCTGATGTATCTGCCTTCCAAGGCTCCCATGGATCTTTTCAGACCGGAAAGAAAACACGGAATGCAGCTTTATTGCAAACGCGTATTTATTATGGATGACTGCAAAGAGCTTTTGCCGGAATATCTTGGATTTGTCCAGGGTGTTGTGGATGCGCCGGATTTAAACCTGAATGTGAGCCGTGAGATTCTTCAGGAAGACCGCCTGGTCAGGAATATCAAAAAAAACCTTGTTAAACAAATCTTCAGCGTCCTGGAAGGTATGGAAAAAGAAAAATATGAAGAATTTTATGTCGAGTTTGGCCAGGCGATAAAAGCCGGTATCCCGACAGATTATGAAAACAAGGAAAGACTTGCATCTCTTTTAAGATACAAGACCACCAAGTCAGAAGATAAATATATCACTCTGGATGAATACAAAGAAAACATGAAAGAAGACCAGAAAGAAATTTATTATCTTACGGGTGAAAATCTGACATCCTTAATCAATTCTCCTTTGCTTGAGTCTTTGAAAGCAAAAGATTATGAAGTTCTCTTGATGGTAGACCCCATTGATGAATGGGTAACCCAGTCTTTGCCCGAATACAAGGAAACAAAACTCAAAAGTGCTGAAAAAGGAGATCTTGATCTTGACAAAGTGGATGATGAAAAGAAAAATGAATATTCCGCTCTTTTGTCCTTTCTTAAGGGAAAGCTTGAAAAAAAGGTCAAGGATGTAGTGGTCTCCAACCGGCTTAAGGATTCAGTATCCTGCCTTTCCGGTGATGACTACGGTATGAGTGCTTACATGGAAAAAATCATGAAATCTTCAGGTCAGAAGACACCGGATCAGAAAAGGGTTATGGAAGTCAATGTGAATCATCCTGTTATGGGCAAGATGAAAGAAATTTTTGAGACGGACACCACCAACCCGGTTTTAACTGACTATAGTGATCTTCTGTTTGATATTGCCATTATAAGTGAAGGCGGCAAACTGGATAATCCTTCAAGATTTTCCAAACAGCTTGGAGATCTTATGGCAAAATCCATATGATCATTTTCCTTGAAACGCTTGGGTGTTCAAGGAACCAGGTTGACAGTGAAATCATGCTGGGAAAACTTGTGGCTGCGGGTCATTCTATTACGCATGACCCCCATCTGGCCCTGGTAATTATTGTCAACACATGCGGATTTATATCAACAGCCTCTGATGAGGCTGTTGATGTTCTTTTGGAAATGGCAAAGTTCAAAAAAACAGGCCTGTGTAAAAAACTGATTGCCACAGGATGCCTTGCCCAGAGGTATAAAGAAGATGAAAATCTTTTATCTGCCCTGCCTGAAGTAGATGCATTTTTAGGCACGGCTGCAATCGATCTTATTGTGGCTGCTGTAGAAAGTGAGGACAAAAGTCCCTTAACTTTTTTTCCTGATCCCCACAAAAGGCCATTCCAGAATCTTTTGGAACAAAGAGAATTGACCACCACTTTTCTTGCCTATATCAAAGTGTCTGAAGGATGTAATAGAAAATGCACCTATTGTATTATACCCAGCCTTCGTGGAGCCCAGCGCTCAAGACCTTTGGATGATATTTGCAAAGAAGCAGAAATCCTTGTTGAAAAAGGGGTTAAAGAAATCCTTTTAACGGCGGAAAATACCACTGATTACGGCCAGGATTTTCAAGATGGGAAAGGCTTTGAACACGTTCTTGAAACACTTGTCAAAACCTTTGAAAAGGAAGCTTCAACGACAAAACCATGGATACGATTTTTATATACACATCCTAAAACATTGACAGAGTCGATCATAAAGACCGTAAAAAATCACAACACCATCTGTTCATACTATGATGTTCCCATCCA
>Ga0257125_1001817_pt1 | contig 19854 bp, 22 predicted proteins | sample SI106_200metaG_FD_190183 | JGI IMG/M metagenome (GOLD analysis project Ga0257125, IMG submission 190183) | Marine microbial communities from Saanich Inlet, British Columbia, Canada - SI106_200 | ecosystem: Environmental > Aquatic > Marine > Inlet | place: Canada: British Columbia | collected...
ATCGAAAAATACTTAACAATTTCTCTGATTTTCTTCTCAGAAATTTTGGAACGGTTTGCATACTTGTTTTTCTTTATCATGACGATAGATTAGCGTTTTTTATTTCGCTATTCTAGGCATGACCCTATTTTAATGTCATAACCGCTCTGTCCTCTCGGCAATTAGTAACTAAAATAGTTTTATTTGTTTTAGAATACTTCTTAAGTATATCCACAACTAAATCATTCAGTTTTGTTTTAGATAAGTGTTTTTTGTAAAATTCATTCTTTATTTGAATTATTTTTTCATATTCTCTTTTAGAGAGATTGGGAATCATTTTTTTTAGTACTCCACGATTGAATCTTTCATTGGGATTATAGGATATATCTGCATGAATTATTTTATGTATTGCCATTTTATATGATAAATAATTGGCATAATTTGTATCAATCAAAACCCCATCCATATCGAAAAACAAAACTGTTTCACTGTTAATCCTTTGATCTAATTCTCTTATAAAATCATTATTTTTCCTGTTACAATTTTCACCTTTTTTGTCTTTTTCCACTTTCTCTAACAATTCTCTATTCAGAATATTCTCAATAACCCAGTATTTATATTCATCAATGATGAGGTAGTAATAGTTTTTACTGTAAAAGACCTTTTCTTCTCCATTCTCCGATATAAATTGAGCAAACTCATCAAAGAGTTTTTGATCAGGTTCTTCTAAATTTTCCTTCACGAGATACCAATGTGGTATTTGAGGCATTGTTTTGGAAAAGCGCCAATCGTACTTTTTAATAAGGTTGTCCTGAAATTTTTGAGTATCCATTTATCTATTGAGGTAATCTTTAACAGGATTGGTAACTGTGTTTTCATTTATATTTCGCTCGAGACAGTATTCTGACAGGAACCAGTCCGGTAATTTTTTGATTCCCCTGCTTGAATTACAGCTTCCACAACAAATAACGATGTCTTGTATCTGTAGATTGTCTTTCCAATAAAAAGGTCCATCAAAATTAAGATGTTCAATTGTTGCAGAATCACTCTGATTCCCTGGCACAAATGGATATAGCATCTCTTTATGACAATATACGCAGTTTTTATCTCGTTCCCGGACTTTTTCTAATTCGTCGTGCGGGATTCCAAATTGATTAGTCATAGAGTTTTGAGAAACACTCATTTTTATTATTAATTCTTAGAAAACCCTCTTTCTTGTAAAAATACTTCAATTTGATGCCTATCATAATATTTTTTCTTTTTAATCTCATGCAAACCAAAAAATCCACCCCTAGCCATATTCATAATTAGTTCTGATTGTTTCGGATAGAATGTCTTAATGAATTTTTCATCAACGACAAGGAAATGCTTTTTACAATAATTCAAACTCGCCGGCTTGATTGATCTTAAATAAGCGATTTCTCGTCGCACTTCAGTTTGTTTTGGCATAGATTTGTCTCGATTTACGATGAGACGAGGATAGTTCTTTGGGATAAGCATTTATAGGAATGTAGACTATTTCGTAATGTTTTTCAAAAATTCACTCTCACTTCCTTTCTAGAAATCTATTTTTGGTGAGTTTCCGAGGACTAATTTGGAAGAGAAAGGCAAGGGTGATACTATCGGAGGTGCTTTGCTTGAATTATGAAGAAATCATATTATGAAATCGGGAATGAATTTCTTGCTTCAGGGGCAATTGAAAAAGCAATGGAAAATTATTATTTATCACTAAGGGCGGGTGGGCCAAAAGATAAAATATATAATAATTTGGGGGTTTGTCATTTTAAGAAAGAAGAATACAAAATGGCTATTCTCCGATTTGGAGAAGCATTAAGAGAGAAAGAGACTTCTGAAAGATTAAAAAACTTAGAACTGGCGCAAAATGCTTTCAAAAAAATATTATCACTCAGCGACACCACTGAAAGATTAAAAAAAATAGAACTTGCGCAAAACACTTTCAAAAAAACATTATCAGTCGTCGACACCACACCTATAGGTTACTATTCATTAGAAAGTATGATTGGAAAAAGAACGAGGAAAGAAAAAAGGGAAGCGTGGGCGAAAGAGGAAAAGGAAACTACAAAAAGAGGGGAGGATGATAGACCTCCTTTGGTAAAAAGAAATGGACGAAGGTATGAGACTCGTCTAATGGAAAAAAAAGAAAATCTCTTCTTGTGCGCATCCTGTGGGGGGTTTTACATAAATCCAGAGGAAGATCCTAAACAAAAAAAACCATTATGGAAGGGGTGGCAAAACCACTGTGAATTTTGCAAACCGTAAATTATTCTATATTCAACAAATTCTCCCCCGTCCTCGGGTCAATCAAAAAACTGTTTTTGAGTTGCCCGCTTATTCCATCAGGACATTTGTGCCCCCATGCGTTCACAATGGAAGCATGCCAACAAGTCGAAGAGCTCGGATCATATCGATTAGAAGTAATTCGCCACTTATAAACAGGTTTATCGCACCGCTCGCAAATATTCGGATTACAGGCACAAGAAATCTCCCATGGCTCTTCATTGTAAAAGCAGGAACCATAAAAATATCCACAGGTGGGGCATTGTTGCAGTCCTTCCAAAACCGGAGGAATCTCATCAAAGGTGTCATATAAATCAACCCCTCCTGATGGGACATTTTTGGAAGATTTCAGACTCTCGTCTTTTTCGAAATAAACACAGTCTTTGGGCCCGAACACCACGCACAATCGTTTGTGCGAGGCACTGTTCCACTCGGTAACAATGTTAATGATTACATCCCTCAGAGGAGATCTTAAATCACCATTCACGAACGGATCTGTCTCTTCAATTAATATATTGTTTTGATTTTCAACCGTTTCAATATCTTCATTAAAAACGATGGAGTGAACTCGATAAACTGTTGGAAAGATTGCCTCAACAACATAAGGAAACCGATAGCTGTGCGGGTGGTTTGTCATAATAAAGAAATTAAGAATTATTTTCCCCAGTTTTCAGAAACGATTTTGAGGGCGTCTTCGTAATCAAGCCCCTCTACCTCAGTGAGATAGAAAAGTCCCTGATTAAAAAATTCAAATTCAGGTTTCCCTGTAACTTTTGTGGCCCACTTTGAATCTTCTTTTGTGAGCAGGTTTGCGGTGTAGTCCTTTTTTGTCATTCCGATGGAGATTAAAAAATAAAAGGTTTTTACAAACCTCCAACGAGTATTTTACTGAAAACCAGGTTCATCAGATCTTAGTTGTAGCACCTTGCCTGTGGGTAGGTTGCTGGCGGGTCAGGGAGCTAAGTCTCTCGCCGCACTCTCGATGAAAGTCCGAGGAGAGTGTAGAACGAGTGGGGTTGAAAAACAAGGAGATTCCTGCTATTCTCAAAAGTAGTATTCCATCAAAAAGACAATAAAATTGCTTAAATATGACCGCAGAGGGAATTACTAAGCAATTGATAAAATAACTAAAGATTTAATAGCGTTTATTAAAACCCAAAAAAAGAAACTTCTAAACACTGACCAAATGAAAAAAGGTTACCTTTCTGGCTATTTTTCTGGGATTGCAGCTAAAAAGCTTAGTGCTGTCGAAGCTGACCCTGAAAAATCAAATCAGCACGAACTAAATGGGGTGTCAGAAATTAAGAAAATATTAGGCACGGAAAAAATTTCGATTGAAGCTAAATTTGTTTATTTAGATGACGAATTAGGAGAACCGCTAGTAGACCAAGGAACTTTACGATGGTATGACTCTAGAGAAAAAAATCTAGACCGTTCTGCTGAGTATAGACTTTATTATCCTAGTAATTCAGTAACTGAAAAACTCAAAGCAGGTGATTTATTTGTTTTTGCTCAAAAAACAGATGGAACCGCTATGTTTATTACTGTAAGCAATGGAAGCACACTTGAAAATCAAATTATTTGGCTATTTGGCTTAGATTCAGAAAAACTAGATATTAAATATCAAACAAAGATAGTTGAGGAATCTGACAAAAAACTCGACTTTGCCTCAAGATTTATTTTAGAAGAGTTAGATGTTGAAACTTTTGATTTAATAGATGATGATGACCCACACGGTGTAATTGAGAAATTTGGAACAAATTTCCCAAAAACTTTCGAGTTCTCTCAATTTGCAAGAGAAGTTGCTGGAAAGGTTTCTGCAATTGAAGCACCTGATGAAACATTGATTACTTGGATAGAAAAAGAAGAAGAGTTATTTAGAAGACTGGAAAAACATATTGCTACTGAAAAGATAAAGAACGGATTTGATGATGTTGATAGCTTTGTAGAAGTAGCTAAAAGTATCCTAAACCGAAGAAAATCCAGAGTAGGATATTGCTTAGAACATCATCTTTCACAAATCTTCAGCGATAATCAAATAACTTTTTCAAATGGGAAAATAACTGAAAATAAAGCGAAACCTGACTTTCTATTTCCGAGCGTCGAGCACTACCACACTGTTACATTCCCTCCCCAAAGGCTAACTATGCTGGGAGCTAAAACTTCTTGTAAAGATAGATGGCGACAAGTTCTATCTGAAGCAGAAAGAATACCTTTTAAGCATTTAATAACCTTACAGCCTGGGATTAGCACGAATCAAACAGGTGAAATGAAAGCTCATAATTTACAGTTAATTCTTCCTCAATCAATACACGAAACCTACTCGCTAGAACAGCAAAAACATATTATAAATTTAAAAGATTTCATTGATTTAGTTAAAAGTAAGCAATAATTTGTACTAAGGTGTTTTTTTTGCCATAATGACAAAAAACAACCCAGATGCTAAAAACCACAATTAACACAACTTATTTTTCCGAAATAAGACAGAAAGCAGGGATTAGCCTAGAAAAACTCTCTGATATTTCAGGTTACTCATTGAGAACTCTTTATAGATGGGAAACAGGAGAACAAGAACCAAGAAAAGCAGTTCTTAAAATGATAGAAGATCTGATAGCAAATTCTATCGAGAACTCAAATAAAAATTCTGATTTCACTTTTATAGACCTGTTTGCAGGAATTGGTGGTATTAGAAAACCCTTTTCAGAATTGGGTGGGAAGTGTGTTTTTACTAGCGAGTGGGATAAATACTCTCAAATGACCTACAAAGCTAATTTCCCAAATGATAATCACGAAATTTCAGGAGATATAACTCAAATAGATGAAAAGGAAATTCCAAAACATGACTTATTGCTTGCAGGCTTTCCCTGTCAGCCTTTTTCGATTGCTGGAGTCTCAAAAAAGAACTCAATGGGAATAGTTCATGGATTTAAGGATAAAACACAAGGTACTCTGTTTTTTGATGTTGCCCGAATTATTGCTCACCATAAACCAAAAGCATTTCTATTAGAGAATGTAAAAAATCTAATAAGTCATGATAAAGGTAAAACCTTCCAAACCATTAAAACTACTTTAGAAGATGAGCTTGGATATACAATTCGATGGCAAATAATAAATTCAAAATCTTTTGTTCCACAAAAAAGGCAAAGAATATTTATTGTTGGATTCAAAAAGGAAAATGAATTTTCTTTTTCCAATGTTAATATCCCAAACCCAGAAGAAGGTCCTCGAATAAAATCAATATTACACAAAGCATCGGAAGAAGCTGATGGTACATTCCTTACTAAGAAAGGTACTGTGAACGAGAAATATACACTTACTCCTAAACTATGGGAATACCTTCAAAATTATGCAAAAAAACACAAAGAAAAGGGTAATGGTTTTGGATTTGGACTTTGTGATGAAGACTCCGTTGCTAGAACTTTATCTGCTCGCTATTACAAAGATGGTTCTGAAATCTTAATACAACAAGAGAACAAAAGACCTCGACGATTAACACCAAGAGAATGTGCTAGGCTTATGGGATTTGACACAGAGTATTTTCAAATGAAAATTCCAGTATCTGATACACAAGCTTATAAACAATTTGGGAATGCCGTTGTTGTCCCTGTAGTAAAAGTCATCGCAAAGGAAATGATTAAGTATCTTTAACAAAATATTATGCAGACAATTTTTGAATTATTTGCTTATTCTTGCTCTACGTGTTACTCTGTAATTGCTCTTTTGGTAGACAATCGAGTTTGGACGATTTATCCAAACCATCTTGTTTTGCCCCTCGGGGCTCGGTTAGAGGCTAGAGTCTGTTGAAGACCCATATGAACGAGATTGACTGAATTGCAGAAGCGATTTGGGAGATTCTTTACACACTTTCGGTGTGTCAGGAGTTTACCAAATCGCTTTTTTTTATTTTTTCATCCCTTCTTAAAATGACCGATCTCTTCGGAACCGATTCCCTTTTCACAACAGTGCGAGAACTAAAACCTTACATCGCCTTTTGTAAGTATACTCCTGATGAAAATGGAGAAGAAACTGCTGATTTCAAGGTTTTTCTTATCAATCCAGAAGAAAGAACTTATCCGCATGTACTTGTGTACACAGGTATGTTTGGTGATGGACTTTCTTTTCCCCCCACCGGGATTCAAGATAAAGGCCCTCTCGATCCTTTCAGTAACATTATTCTGGACGCAGGGAATGTTGCGACACTGGATTTCATTGCGTGGTTCAAAATAAACCTCATTACACGAGATAATAATGTTATCCAGATGGATTTCTCCTTTGGAAAAAGCGGGGGAATTGATTATGAAGAAAATCTTCAATACATTTCTAAAATCCAAATGGATGGTATTATCCTTCCACTTGAAGAACGAAAATAATTTTATATTCCCCAACACATAACCACACGAAACCATGAATAAAACCGTTTACGTTGATATGGACAATGTCCTTGTTGATTTCCACTCCGCATTTCCCCGAGTTGAACCTGAAGTACTAAAACAATACGAAGAGGATAAAGATCATATTCCGGGATTATTTGCATTGATGGACCCAATGGATGGTGCTATCGAAGCATTTAAAAAGTTAACACAGCACTTCGACACCTACATACTTTCCACGGCCCCTTGGAAAAACGATTCTGCATGGAGTCATAAGGCAGAATGGGTGAAAAAACATTTGGGAGTAGTGGCGTACAAAAGACTTATCATCACACATCACAAGAATCTCAACAAAGGAGACTATCTTATCGATGACCGAACAAAGAATGGAGCCGGATTATTTGAAGGAGAACACATTCTATTTGGAGGAGATCAATTTAAAACTTGGGACGATGTAATTCCCTACCTTATTCCAGAAGTACCACCAAGAATTGCACAAGCTCTTGAACTTATGGAGCATGCTCACGAGGGACAAAAAGACAAGGCAGGATTTCCCTATCGAGAACATCCTTTATATCTCTTTCGTCAGTTTAATAATGAATCACAAAAAATAGTGGCACTTTTGCATGATGTCTTTGAGGATACAGCTATAGAAATAGAAGATGTTTCCTTCCTAACACCAGAGGAAGCCGAAGCTCTTCAGTTAATGACAAAAGAAAAAGGGTGTGATTACAATGAGTACATCAATGCCATAAAGAACAATTCACTCGCTCGGGCTGTAAAGATTGAAGATCTCAAACACAATCTTCTGAACAGAGGATGGGAAGCTCCGAAAGAAAAAATTGAAAAATATAACAAAAGCCTTAAAACTCTAAGTGATGACTAGAAAACTCACCGCTGCCGAAATAAAACAACTCGAAAAAACTATTGCTCCTCAGGGGTTCGAAAAATTTGCAAAAGAACATAAGGAAAAACGAAAACGTGATTTTAACGACGAGGAAATTGACACACTGCTGCATCTACAGAAAGAAATGGATATGATAGGTGCTGAAGTACCTCAAATTGATCCTCTAACTAAGATTGAAATATATCGGAAGAAGGACGAAGATAATCTTTTTACTTTGAATGCTGAGATTGATTCAGATGGGAATTTAACATTATTGGGGTGGGATTTGGGAGAATTCCCCGAAAAAACTTACGGGAGGGATGAATACGAATATACCTACACAATTGATGCTGCATATAAGGACACACTGCTCTTGCAATTACTTAAGGAGCGTTTGGGTGAGTCCTCTCCTAGCAACCCGTCTCCATCATATTTTTTCAAACAGAGCGGTATCCCGTATAAATTATTGGTTATGCCATAAACTTTTTGATGAGAAAAAATTGAAGAATATAAAGAAAATCTTAAAACTCTAAATTATGACTAAAAATATCCAGAAAATAGAGGACATCGTGGGCAATCTACACGAAATTCTTTCTGAACTTAGAGAGATGCCGCAAGAGGATACTTTTGATTGTTTTCAGGATATTGAGGCTTATATATCTGACTACTTTTCAAGACCTAATATCGATGAACTCGAATTAAAAAAAATGTTAGTTAGTTTTGTTGATGAGCTTTATATAAAAACAATGGAAATGCCACAGAGAGATGTATTTACTGATCTATATTTTTGCAATATCATCAGTCACCTGTTTCTTCAATTCGAAAAAAAACAAATATTCGCCTTTTTTATCTTAGACAACGAATTGCGAGATGATAGATTTAAATTAGCTTTCGAGTTATTTGGTGATGCTGGCTTTTCAACAATTGCCCCTTATTCATTTGATAGTCTTGAACATTCTGATGAATATACGACTCTCCCTACATTAGAATACAAAAAACTGGAAAAACAGATTGATAAAGCAAAGGCGGATGCACGACATATTTTTTATCTAGAAAAAGATGATAGTGTGGACCATTTAACAAAAGTTCTTGCTATAGCCGAAGAATTCCAATCGGAATATGTTTGTATTTTTAGAAATGAATCAATTGAAATAGATAAAACTGCTAATTGGCTAATGGGTAACTTTTCAGAAACAATAATTACAGATCAGCCTTCTCATAAAAATTGAAAATATAAAGAAAATGAAAAAAAGAACCGGAAAATCCACAGAGAGTGCAATTATAGTAGAAAGTGTGCGTGAAGAATATGAACATATTGAAAAAATACTAAAATTAGGGAAACCGGGAGAACTATGGAATGTCAAAAAACAAGGATTTTTAAGCGAAGACAATAAGTCTTATGATGTAATGGAAGTTGAATTATTTAATGGGACTTTTAGAGAATTTTACTTTGATATAAGTTCATTTTTCTAGAGCTTCCAATATTTTCACCATTGCCAACGTATCAAGTTCACAATAAGCCAATAAATTAGAAGCGATTTCCGATTGTTCTTCTTGTGTTTTGTTATCAAAAATCATTTCCTTCCAACCATTAAGAGCCATCCCGCCATCTCGAATGTTTAATTCCTCATAAGAAAATCCCGGAGCAAGAACAGGTAAGACATATTTAATCGATGCACTTCCTTTGAAATCCTTGTGAACGTACAATTGTTTGCTAAATATCTCCATAAGATCAAAAAATCGATTATTGATACCATGCAGGAATTCTGCCAATTCAGGAACTGCCTCAGCCAAGTCTTCGTTACATTTCCCTTCAAACTTTTTATTCCAGACAATGACAGATCCCGTGTTCCCAATATCTTCCCTTAATCGATGTGTAAGAATAGACATAGGGTTCTCAAGTTCCGTTTGTAAAAACTCTTTATGAATAAGCTCTTCCCCTGGAGCTGTGAGAATATGCAATGAATACTGAAACGGTACTTGTTGGTATGGATAACAACCATCAAACACGGGAATTGCTTTGGGGAATGTTTCGTAATCCAAAAAATACAGAGGATATTTTAGTTTTTCCAACTCTTTGTGAATTTTTTCTTGTTTAATAATCGGATTTCCGGTGATAGTAACATGAACATGATTCGTTTGCGTTGGAGATAGTTCATGCTCCAATGGAATGTCTTCAATACGAAGCCAGTCATTATCGATTATTTCTCGAAGTCTCGAAAGACTGTTCCCAATACGGACAATATCATGTACGGAATAATCAGGAACCTCTGGGTGGCTATATGAAAAACTCGGACAATGATTATTTCTTGATTTGTAAATACATTCACAGACTTTTGGTTCTTCTTCTCGAGCAAGAAATCGTTTTGCATCATCTGCCTGAATTAAAACATCAGACTGCATCTCTGCGACATTGTTCGTGATATCATTTGTGACAAGGAGTAACGATGGAACGATGTCTCCATCTTTTCGGAATTCCTTGTTGAGTTCTATAAGATTTACTCGACCAACGGTATATCCTGCTTTTTCAAGTACCACTTTTTGAAAGGTTGCGTCCTGCAAGTGACTATCTTTCCTTTTTCCCGCAGTCTTATCTTGCTCTGCACTCGACCCCTTTACCTCATTAATCACCCAATATTCATTGCGATTATCCCATTCAAGAACATCTACCATCGCATATAAACCATCTACAAGAAATGTCGCCTGAAAAACCTGTTTATTTCCTTCTTCTAAAAGCTTTTGGGTGTCAGCAACTGCATGTACTCCTTTTGATTCTACAAGTACTCCATTTCGATATAGTTTCCGTGCCCATCCTTCAACTTCGTTTCCTTGTTCGATAAGTTGTTTTTGAAAATCAGAAAGTTCAACAGCTTCAACAACTTCTCTCTTTTTTTTCCAAAGCCAAAAGTGTTTCGGACATTGAAGATAGAGCAAAAAATCGGATTTAGATATATACATATGGTAAAATTTGTAGCATATTTTCGTGAGAAATTCAACGAAAACACCATCACTAAAGACACAAAACACCTATCTACTAACAGGGGAAAAAGGAGAAACACAAGAGAGATTAATTGATCCAATGATTTTAATTGTAAAAGCAGAACAATCAGGAGAAGTATAAGGAGTGTTTAGAATCTTTACTTAAAAGATGTTACAATTCATATGTTTTATAATCTCTAAAATAGAAATATGACAAAAAAACAATCAGATTCAGAACACACTATTGATATAGCAGATGTTTGGCAACTAGCACACAAACTAACAGAAAAAGAATGTAACGAGAAAGGCATAGTGTACACAAAGACAGTTGACGACGAGGAAGATTGCACAGCTGAGGCGGCACCTATATTTGATCGTAATTATGCATTAATTATTGACACTCTTGGTATTCAAGAGAAAGAAGATATGCCTTGTATGGGTGTTATGTGATGAAAATATATTAAGATCTAGTGCAAAAACTTTTAATTATAAAAAACATGAACCCAAGAAGTTTCTTTGAAAAAGTTGTAAATCTTTATCAAAATGCACGAAAATCTAAGTTTGAACACTCTAGAATATTCAGGGGGAGGAGTTCTTCTATATCCAGTCAGTTAGAAGATCTTCTGGCTTTATATTTAGTAAAAAATTCTTCAAAAAAATATTCTTATTTTGTAGATCAGTCTATTAAAGTCGTTGGCACAAAAAATAATAAGTATCCAGATATTGTTCTTTTTGAAAAAGAAAAAATATTCCATCTGATTGATGTAAAAGCGGATATCGGTTGGAACAGAAATACTATGTTCGATTTTTGTGAGGAGTGGAATCAAATTATTGAAACATGGAAATTAAAACAGTTTTCACTTAAAACAGGGGAAACAAAAGAATTGATTTCAGGAACTTTCGATGAGAATTTAAAACTACACATTGTAATTATATCTCTGAAGAATTCTGGTAAGAAAATATTAGAAGACAAGATTCAGATAGATAAAAAATTAAAGAATATAAGACTTTATATTCTTTCTGATGGGGTGCATCCAAATGAATACAAACCCACAAATGAAATTCTTAAAAAATTAGATATCAAGAATGATGAATTCTCAAGATTACTAAAAAATATATAATACAAGGCATGAAAAAGGATTCTTTAAGCAAAAAACGAAAACTAACTACTGAGCAACAAAGTCGAATATTATCTATAGGAAAGTCTCTGCAAGAAAGCATTGATTTACAGATAGAACCAATGAAAAAAGCAATCGAATCTGTAAAACATTCATTCCCAAGTATACGTGCGATTGAATCCCTCGCTGAGCAAGCACAAAGGATAAATGAAATTTTCATTCCAGATATAAAACTTTTCAATGAAGTAGTAAAGAATTCGGGAGAATGGGAAAAACAAAGGGAAAACATAGAATTTGTCACACAGAAAACTCCTGTCTTCCTCCCTCCATGTCATCAAAAACCGATGCATCCAGAGGACAGAAAATTTCTTGCTGGATTTTTGAGAGATAAAACAAAGTCAGATGATTCTCGAGAACAGTCTGTTTTTTGCTGGAATACAATGAAACTAAAATTTCCAGAAGGAGCGATTACGTTGTCTCCAATCGAAAAGAACCTTTGTTCCTTTTTATTTAAAAATCCAGAACAAAAGTTTTTTAAATACGAACAAGTCGAAGTTGCCGTATATGGAGGAAATAATTCAGCTTCAAAAGCCCTTGATCAAGCTATTAAGAGGTTGAATTCAAAACTTAGAAAGAATGGATGTTCGAATTTATTTCGTCTTGAAGGGGGAAATGTGATTGTTCTTATTTAACGATTTGTACCTGAAAACGTCCTATTTGTACCTCTGGTGTACCAATCAATGTGGACAATGAGGTCATGGTTAAAAACACATCGACATCGGCATCCCCACTTTCTATTATTCAAGTTCCCGTAAAAGACCTCCACCCATCTCAATACAATCCCCGTAAATGGAATGACGAATCCATTAGGCAACTTACAGAGTCAATTGAGCGCTTCGGGTTGGTTGATCCTATTCTCGTAAATGGAGCAGAAAAGAGAAAAAACATTGTTATCGGAGGGCATTTTCGACTCAAAATTGCGAAAGATTTAGGATATACAGAAGTTCCCGTTGTCTACATCAACATCCCTGAAGAAAAAAAAGAGCGAGAACTCAATCTCCGTCTTAATCGCAATACGGGAGATTGGGATTTCGAAATGCTCAAGGATTTCGACATGGATTTGCTTTCGGATATTGGGTTTAATGATGAAGACCTTTCGATGATCTGGGATGATGAATCCGAAGTTGCAGATGATGATTTCAATACCAAGAAAGCCATCGAAGAAGCTCGGGAAAATCCACAAACAAAAGAAGGCGAACTGTTTCAATTGGGAAACCATCGTTTGATTTGCGGAGATTCCACAGATCCAGCTGTTATTGCCAAGCTTCTCGAGAAAACAAAGATCAACACACTCTACACAGATCCTCCGTTTAATATTTCCCTCGATTACGAGAAGGGACTGGGGGGAACGAAAAATTACGCTTCTGCAAAAGTCGATGATCAGAAATCATACCAAGACTATCAAATATTTTTGGAACAAACGCTTCGGAATGGATTGAAACATTGTGAAAAGGATGCACACATCTTTTACTACTGTGATCAAACCTACATTGGACTCCTCCAAAGTCTGTATCAGAAGAATGGAGTCAAAAACAAGCGAGTCTGTTTGTGGATAAAGAACAATCAAAATGCAACGCCTCAGGTGGCATTTAATAAATGCTACGAACCGTGCGTATATGGAACCATTGGAAAACCGTATTTGAGTCCAAAATCTTTAAATTTCACGGAAATACTCAATCCGGAAATCGGTACTGGAAACCAAACCATCGAGGATATCGAAGATTTGTTGGATATCTGGCTCGTAAAAAGACTCCCCACCTCAGCATACCTGCACCCAACGGAAAAGCCCTGCACATTGCACGAGCGACCGCTGAAACGATGTACAAAACCCGGAGACAACATCTTGGATTTGTTCGGAGGAAGCGGATCAACATTAATCGCTTGTGATCAACTCGGCAGAAAAGCATTTCTTGTAGAAAAGGATCCTGCCTTTTGTGACGTGATTATCAATCGATGGAAAATCCTAACGAAACAAAAAGCACAAAAAATAACTAAAAAATGAGCGGAAGACCACACATATCCGAGAAAGAAAAAGAAAAGAAGAAAAAACTTCTTATAGACCTGTTATTCAAGATGCCAATTGTTGAAACGGCTTGTCAAAAGGTAGGGATTACTCGGATGATGTTTTACCGATGGAAGGAGGACGATTCCGATTTCACCGAAGCTATTGAAGATGCTTTATCTGTTTCCAGAGAAAGAACGAATGATTTAGCGGAATCGCAAATTATCAATAAAATCAAAGATGATCATTTCGGAGCTTGTACCTTTTGGCTTCGAAATAATTGCAAACGATACCACGCAAAAAAAGCTATCACTGCAGAAGTGGAAAATACTAATAAACATTTTAACATCACCATTTCAGAGGCACGAGGGGCGAACAATATTGATGATATACGAAAGTTAAAAACGCAAACAAGAGGGAAAATAGAAAAAGTTTTAGGTCTTATTTTTAACTGAATAACCTAGACTTCCCCTCTTTCTCTGGCATCAATAGGGGTAATGGAAAACATCAAATACTGTCTCTACGCCCGGAAATCAAGCGAAGCCGACGAACGACAAGCCATGAGTATTGATTCTCAGATTGCAGAGATGACTCGGACGGCAAAAAAAGAAGGCATTGAAATCGCAGAAACGATACGGGAGAGTAAATCGGCAAAAGAATCAGGGCAAAGGACTGGGTTTTCGGAGCTTCTCAAGGGTCTTCGGGAGGAACGGTTTAATGCGATACTCACATGGGCTCCCGACCGTCTCAGTCGAAATGCAGGTGATTTGGGAACGGTGGTTGATATGATGGATAAAAAGGTTCTGGTGAAGATCCAAACGTTCGGACAGGCATTTACAAATACGCCCGATGAAAAGTTCCTGCTGATGATTCTGTGTTCTCAGGCAAAGTTGGAAAATGACAATCGAGCAAAGAATGTAAAACGAGGACTCCGAGCGAAATGCGAAATGGGAATACGACCGGGACAACCACCGATTGGGTATACATTAATCCGAAGCACAAGATTCGGAGAACCGAGTAAGGTGGTCATAGATGAAGAAAGAGCGCCTTTTATCAAAAAGGCATTTGAGTATTTGATAAACGGAGGACTCAGTGGACGACAGGTTTGGGAATATCTCGTTGACGAAGGATTTAGAACCCGTTCTGGGAAAGTGCTTCCGATTAGTATGATCTTTCGGATCTTCAAAGACACCTACTACTACGGAGAATTTGAATTCCCCAAAGGTGGGGGGAATTGGTACAAAAGCAACCACGAACCAATTATTACAAAAGAAATTTTCGAAAAAGCACGAAAAGCACTGAAAACCTCTGAAAAAGGGAAATGGGGACGGAAAAATTTTTACTTCAACCACATTCTCAAATGCGGACATTGTGGGAGTGGAATCTCTGGAGAATCGCACATCAATCGGCATGGAAAGGAATACACCTACTACAAATGCAACAAGCATGCAGGTAGAAAGAGTTGTAAATCAAAATATATTCGGGAAGAAAAACTCGTTGAACAGACTTCAATACTTGTCGACAAAGTTTCTCTCGAAAACATTCATCTCAAGAGAAAGATTATGCATGAGGTGAATAAATGGAATCAGATGGAAAAAATAAGACACGGAGAACAAGGAAAATATATTACCGCAAATGAGTATGTGAATTTCATTCTTCATCGAGGCAGTGCAAGGGAAAAAGGAGAAATGTTGAAGGAATTGCAGGAGAGATTGGTGTTGAAAGATGGGATGATTCAGATTCTTTGAATATTTGATTTTAGGAGAGATGAGGGGTATTTTAATGGTGAATTTTTATCCTTTAAATAATGGAAAAGACACAAAATCAAAAAAAATTATTGAAAATATTAAATGAGATATTTCAACTAGACAGAAGTGATTTAGACTTTGGTATTTACCGTATTATGAATACGAAGAGCCAAGAAATAAATGAATTCTTAGATAATGAGCTTTTATCAAGTGTTGCTGACGCCTTTAGCTCAAATGAAAATAACACTATTCAGTCCGAATTAGATGACGCAATTAAACAAGCCCAATCTCTTGGGGTGGATTCTGGCAGTATCCCCAAAGTAAAGGAATTAAAAGCAAAATTATCTTCAACAACAAATTCTTCAGCTCTTGAAAATGATGTATTTTCACATTTAGCAAATTTCTTTAAACGATATTACAAAGATGGTGATTTTGTAAGTTTAAGAAGATATAAAAAAGATACCTATGCCATACCCTATGAAGGGGAAGAAGTAAAACTTCACTGGGCGAACAGCGATCAGTACTACATAAAAAGTGGTGAATATTTTAGAGATTATACATTTGTTGTAAATGATAAAACTATACACCTAAAGCTTAGTGATGCTGAGACAGAGAGTAATAATAATAAATCTACGAGCGATGAAGAGCGAAGGTTTATATTGGTTGAGCCAAAACCAGAAACCGAAGACAATCCGGAAGTTAAAATTTGTGAAGTGATAAATGGGGAATTGTTTATAAACTTTGAATACAGGGCTATTGGGAAAGAAAATCAGGATACATTAAATAAAGAATCTGTAGCTAAAGCACTCGAAAGTGTTCAAGATCCTGATTTAATTACGGCCTTAAATACGTTGGCACCAACAACGAAAGATAAAAAAAGAACCATCTTTGAAAAACATTTACAAAGCTATACAAGTAGAAACTCATTTGATTACTTTATACATAAGGATTTAGGAGGATTTTTATCTCGTGAGTTAGACTTCTATATCAAGAATGAAATATTGTTTTTAGATGACATTATGGATAGTTCTATCAAATATGAAGAGGTAATGGGAAAGATTAAAATATTCAAAGAAGTGGCTTCTAAAATAATTTCATTCCTTACTCAACTTGAGGAACTGCAAAAGGAATTATGGGAGAAGAAGAAAATTATCATAGAAACAAACTACTGCATCACTCTTGATAAGATAAATGAGGATTATTATGAGGATATTTTAGTTTGTGATGAGCAATTAAAAGAATGGAAAACGCTCTTTGATGTAGATGTAAAAACTATTGATGATTTAAAAGAGGAAAAATATTTGGTGTTAGATACTCAGTTTTTTGATACTCAATTCAAATACAAACTGCTTAGTGAGTTTGATAATCTTGATGAAGCGATAAATGGGGTACTTATTAATAGTGAAAATTTTGGAGCATTGAATTTACTTAAATCGCGATTTCAGCAAAAAATAGATGTGATATACATTGACCCACCATATAATACAAGCTCTTCAGAAATAATTTATAAAAATTCTTATAAGCATTCTAGTTGGCTTTCTTTTATGGATAACAGGGTGGATATGGCTTACTCATTATTACAAGATAAAGGAAATATTTGTGTAGCGATTGATGACGAAGAAGTATCCGTTATGAGACAATTATTAGCTTCTCAATTTAGCAAACAAATTGGTATTGTTCCAGTTAGAACAAACCCCGTTGGAAGAAAAACAAAAGGTCGTTTCACTCCATTACATGAGTATGCTTTGTTTTTCGGAAAATCGGAAGGATCTTTACCGTGTAGTTTGCCAAAATCAGAAAAAGGCAAAAAGCGTTATCCTCACGAAGATGAGACAGGACGATATACTTGGTTAAATTTTATACGAACTGGGAACAATGATTTAAGAACAGATAGTCCTAAAATGTATTATCCAATTATTGTAGATAGTGATGACAATATTCGTGTCCCTAAAATGAGATGGTCAGATAAGGAGAAAGATTATTTATTGGAAGAAAACATTAGCTCAAATGAAGTGATCGTATATCCAATTGTAATAGTAGATGGAAAGCGAATTGAAAAGAACTGGCAAAGAGGATATGTAAGACTATCTGACGAATTAGATGAATATCGGATAAGACGAATAGACGGTCAAATAAAAATAGATTTTAAAGCAAGAATGGATGAAAATGCTTTACCTATAACTTGGTGGGATGATGCTAAATATGCTTCATCAAATTATGGGGCTGCTGAGATGAAAGAATTATTCATAAATCCATTGTTTAGTTATCCAAAATCAAGAGAATTAGTTGTTGATTGTATAAAGGCAAGTGGATTAAAAAATGATAATACTATTGTTTGTGATTTTTTTGCTGGTTCTGGAACAACTGGCGATGCCGTTATTAAAATCAATCGCAATGATAATGGAAATCGAAAATACATCCTAGTAGAAATGGGCGAATATTTCGACACTGTCACTAAACCAAGAATACAAAAAGTAATTTACTCTGATAAGTGGAAAAATGGAAAACCAACTACTAAAAATGGTATATCTCAAATATTCAAATACTTCAAACTTGAAAGCTACGAAGACACTCTCAATAACCTTGAATTTAAAAGAACAAAAGAGCAAGGGGATACTTTAGGTTTATATCCAGAAGCTAAAGACGATTATATACTTAATTACTCTTTAGATGTAGAGAGCCAAGGTTCACTGTTAAATATAGACACCTTTCGTACCCCATTTAATTATAAACTCAAAATTGCTACTTCAAGCGTAGGAGAAACAAAAGATACGAATGTTGATTTGGTCGAAACATTTAATTATCTTTTAGGTCTTGTGGTAAAGCGAATAGAGCTTCTAAAAGGTTATCTTGTTGTAGAGGGACAAAATATTAAAAAAGAAAAAATACTTATTATTTGGAGAGATGGTCAGTCAAGTGCAGACCTAAATGAGTTCTTCAAAAAAATGGATTGGTCTGTCTATGATAGAGAGTTCGACACTATCTATGTAAATGGAGACAACAACCTAGACAATCTTAGAAAAGACGAAGATCACTTCAAAGTTAAGTTAATAGAAGAAGAATTTAAAAATTTAATGTTTAGTCAAAAATAATTATGAAGTTTAATGAAAAATTAGTTTTAAATTCTTATCTATTATCACTCCTTGGTTTTGATAGTTTTGAAGATTTAGCAAGAGAATTTGATGATTCTATATTGCGAGGATTAGATGAGAACGAACATACCTACTTTTACAATAAATTGGTCAATAATATCACTACAACGAACAAACAAATCACGAATGATAAGTTACAAGAATATGATGAAAACATTGTACGACACACAAAGACTATGGGACGAGGCATTGAATGGAAATACTTTCAGTATCTATCTCTTTTGTTTGTTGAAATTTATTTAGATCTTTATTTCCAAGACAAAGAACAATTTCTGGAAGATATAAACACCTATCTACATGGGTTTAATGCAAATATAGATCACAAAGACAAGCTTATAGAATATAGCGAATCGGAATTAAATAAATTGGCACTTTATAATGCCACTGGATCTGGGAAGACACTATTGATGCATATTAATTTAATGCAGTTTAATCATTATGCAAAAGGTAAGATTAAAATAAATAAAACAGTTCTTATCACTCCTAATGAGGGTCTATCCAATCAGCACCTCAGTGAATTTAAAGAATCAGGCATAGAGGCTGAAATATTTTCAAAAGAAAGTAAGGGGCTTTTTGAAACAAATGCTGTTGAAATTATTGAAATAACAAAAATAGGAGAAGAAAGCGGCGAAAAAACAGTTGCTGTTGATTATTTTGAAGACAATAACTTGGTATTTATTGATGAGGGACACAGGGGTGCTAGTGGTGATATATGGAAAATAAACAGAGACCAATTAAGCGCAAATGGTTTTGCTTTTGAATATTCTGCTACCTTTGCTCAAGCGATAAACAGTAGTAATGGAAAAAAGAAAGCAGAGCTTGAAAATGAATATACTAAGTCTATCATATTCGATTACAGTTATAAGTATTTTTATAACGATGGATATGGGAAGGACTATTCTATTTTAAATCTCAGCGAAGAGGCAGCGGCTATAAAACAAACATATCTTACAGCTTCTTTGTTGAGTTTTTATCAACAATTAAAAATATTTCATACTTCGAAAAACATCCTAAAACCATATTTAATAGAAAAGCCTTTAATGGTACTGGTTGGTTCAAGTGTGAACGCAGTCCGAAAGAGTAGTGGAAAAGATATATCTGATGTAATAGATATTCTATTATTCATAGATAAATTTAGGGTCATGCCTAGAATAGCGAAATAAAAAACGCTAATCTATCGTCATGATAAAGAAAAACAAGTATGCAAACCGTTCCAAAATTTCTGAGAAGAAAATCAGAGAAATTGTTAAGTATTTTTCGAT
>Ga0257125_1001829_pt1 | contig 19688 bp, 10 predicted proteins | sample SI106_200metaG_FD_190183 | JGI IMG/M metagenome (GOLD analysis project Ga0257125, IMG submission 190183) | Marine microbial communities from Saanich Inlet, British Columbia, Canada - SI106_200 | ecosystem: Environmental > Aquatic > Marine > Inlet | place: Canada: British Columbia | collected...
AAAATGCTTTGTGCGATGCTGCCAGCCAGCTGAGTTTTGACGAGGCTGGTCGACTAATTACAAAATATTTTAAGATTGCTAAATTTGTGAGAGAGTTGAAGAATTCATGAAATCATTAGTTATTATTCCATCCAGATTGAGTTCTGAACGCTTGCCTAATAAACCATTGATGAAAATTAATGGGAAATCCATGATTGTTCATACTCTGGAAAAAGTATTGGCCAGTGGTCTAAAACCGGTTGTGGTTGCTACCGACTCCAAGGACATATTTGATGAAGTGGCTACCGTTGCTGAAGCCCAGGCAATTATGACTTCTTCAGGTCATACCTGTGGTACCGAAAGGGTGTTGGAAGCTTATGAAAATTTAAAACCGGAACTTGGTGATTTTGATTTAATTATCAACGTCCAGGGAGATGAACCCTTTATTAATCCCGAAATGCTTTCGGATCTGGTCTTAGAACTGGAAAAGAGACAGAATATATCCAGTTTTTGGACGACGATTTGTGAAATACCAGCGCACGAGATGGCAGATCAAAACGTGGCAAAAGTTGTCATTAACTTAAAAGGCAATGCTCTGGTATTTACCAGAGATCCTATTTCAAATGCCTATAAACACACATCGATTTATATATATACCCCTGATTTTTTAAGAAAATTTTGTAGTTTACCCCAGTCTCCACTGGAATCTGCCTACCGATTGGAACAAATGCGTGCGCTGGATCATAATTTAACATTAAATTGTATTTTATTACCCTATGATTCTGTATCCATAAATACAAAAGAAGATTTAGAAAAAGCAGGTATCACAGACTATCAGTATTATTACCCCCCTGAAAACTAAGCATAGTATTTCCATTTCAATCTCAAAAATACACAAGGGTGGTTGTTGGATAAAGATAACAACCATTTCAATTATAATCTTGAAATATGATTAATAATATCGGAATTATCGGTGGAACAGGCCAAATGGGTCAGATGTTTAACCGACATTTTAAAAAGATTGGTAAAACAGTTAGAATCAGTGATGAAAATACACAAAGTGATGAAAAAGATCTGGTGTTAAATAGTGAGTTGATCATTGTCAGTGTACCGATCGATTTAACAGCAGTAGTCGTAAAAAGAATAAAACCCTGGTTAAAAAAAGATCAATTGTTGTCTGACTTCACTTCGGTTAAGAACAAAGCCATACCAGCTATGATTGAAACCGATGCTGCCGTCGTTTCCTGTCATCCGGTATTTGGAGGAATGGAGAACATTTCAGGTCAAAATATTGTTTTACTTCCGGTTGCACCCGGGAAATTCCTTGCAAAGTATAAACGACTATATCAGCAATTGGATTTAAACGTGATTATCATGGATGACTGGAAAAAACATGATGAATCCATGAGTTTTATTCAAGGCCTGATGCACTTTCAACACATTGTATTTACCCAGACCTTAAAAGCCAAAAATGTTGATTTGGAAACGATATTATCCATGTGTAGTCCTGTTTATCAGGCTAATTTTGCTTTTGCCTGTCGAATTATACAAAGGGACCCTCATCTATATACCCATATTTTAATGGATAATCCTGAAAATGTTCAGGTGCTCAGTAAATTCATTGATGAAGCTTCTAAAAGCCTTAAATTGATTCAGAAAAAAGATGAGCAGGCTTTTCAGAATAATTTTCTGGGTTACCGGGAATATTTAGGTAAATATGGTGCTGATTTTAATGAACAGAGTGAATATCTGGTGAATAAACTTCGGGAATATAACCAGAATAAAGACCAGGAATGAGCAGGAATGAGCAGGGTGCTTTTCCTGACCAAAGGCTCTGCCAATTGGCTACCTTATATAAAACCAGGTGTGCATCGTGGGTCTGTCCTGCAGGAGTATTTAACCACGGACCACACTGAATACACGGAAAAAACAGAGATATTGAAAATCAATCACAGAAACACAAAATCCTTTTAAACATTTAACCTTTTTGGATGGAAATTGAGCTTTTATAGTAATAGTCAATTGCTATCCTTTTGGATAGTATGACAAATTGATATTTAATTGTTTGACGATTAATCCTATGATATTCTTCCACTCAAGTTAAAAGATAGGAGTTGGTTAATTATTATCTGAATCATTCTTCAGATGTTTAAATATAATAGTAGGCTTTTAACCAGTACCGGACTTATATCCAATAATTGAGTTTTCGTTCAGACACTAAATATTATAGTAGGCGTTTAATCAGGGGGTTAATATGAGAACAAATGGATTCAGTTTAATGGAACTATTAATTGCATTGGTCATAATTGCTGTAATTGCAGGCATTGCTTATCCCAAGTATCAGAAAATGGTGACAAGGTCTAAACAGACGGAAGTTAAAAATATGTTAAAAGCGATTCAAATGGGGCAGGACCTTCATCATACAACACATTTAAAATATGCCACTAACTTGGCTGAATTAGATATTGAAATTCCGACGGATGTAACATATCAGTATACTTTAAAGACGAATGAACAAGCAGATGAATTTGAAGTCCTGGCTAAAGCTAATATTGATGGAGATCCTGCCATTGACCAATGGACGATTAATCATCTAAATGAGATAAAAAACATCATAAACGATGTGATTGAAGAATAGTCAGTTAAAAAGTCCTATGGTACTTTTTGCATCACATATTCGATTTGCGATAGATTTGATTGAAAGTAACCATTATGCTCCTATTGATAAGTATCAGTATTGACCTATCCGGATAGTATAATTGTCTCTCCACTTTCAGGTTAGTTTCAAAAATAAAAGTGACAGTTCACGACACCCAATCATACAACTCCTTGGAATGCTAGATTCCATTTACCCCTTATAAAACCTGCCTTTAACGTGGTTGACCTTCAGCCATTTTGTGCAGTTAACGACTCCTCAGAGTGGCTATAAAAATTCTTTTTCCTTGAAATTGGGTTTCCTTTCTTATATGGTGCTGAAAAATTCCTAACAAAAAAATATCCAGGTCTACCTGCGATCATTCATCAGTGAGAACTTTAGACTCTCAAATTATTAAAGTTACAAAATCAATAATATTAAACTTAATATGACAAACCCCGTTATACCATTTTTTAGAAACATCGCTTATTTATGGTTAGCCCTTCTCTTCATTTTACCCGCCTCATATACTTTTGCCCGAACACTAAAAATCGGAGAACCGGCACCTAACTTAATTGGGATCAACGCTAAGTCGAAAAAACAAATAAATCTAATTCGATTAATGACCAGCCTGCAATTTAAAAGGGATGTCAAAGGCAATTTGGTGGTTGGGGAAAACGGGAAATATGTGACTGAATTCATTGAAAATGTCGTCGTTTTAAATTTTTTCCAAAAAACCTGTCTCCCCTGTTTGCGTGAGATTCCCACCTTTAATAGAATCGCCCGCAGTTTTATTAACGATAATGTAAAGTTTTTATATGTTAACATTGATGCCGGAATCACGCGTCAAAACGCTAAAAAATTTATCAAAAAAAATAAAATCCGGATTCCGGTGATGTTACCCAACCAGAAAGAAGCCATGCGGCAGTATGATGCTTATCGCTTACCACGGTTGGTCGTTATAGATAAAAACAAAAAGACAGCTAGTATTATGGAAGGTTTTGATGGAGATCTGACATTCAAATTAACCAAAATCATCAGAGATCTTCTTGATGAGTAAATCTGAATTGGAGCTGGTATGATACAAAGAAGTATGAAAAAACCTGTTTTTTACTGGATCGTTTGCTTAGCCATAATTTTATTCCTTCCCCTGATCGGATACTCTGATGAAATAGAGGACGCCGTCGAAGATGCGGTAGATATTTTAGATGAAGAAGGTTTAGCATCGTATAAAACAGCGACCATGCATATTGAGGTCAAAAATTACGATTCCAATAAAGCTGACAGGGATGCGATCATCATCCGGGGAAGCCTGTATTCAGCCTTAAAGTCAAAATACCCCCGTGCTAACATCCTTCAAGTGGAAGATTCTTTAGGGGGGATTTCAATGGTAGATGATATTTTAATATCAGGAACCTACCGACTAATGGGTGAAGATACCGTGTTATCTCTGCAGGCCAAAAACCAGGAGAACAATTCCTTAATCGCTAAAGCTGACCTGAAATATGAATCTCAAACTGTGGTCGATGAAAACCTGGTGGTTGTTTTGGATATTCAATCCGAATATCTGGAAAACAGAAGTAAAAGGCTGATTAAATCCTATAGTCGAATTCTCCGTTCAGCTTTGCTGGATACCGGACAGTTTAATTTGGTGAGCTCTGATGTTATTGATAATGCCAATGCGGAAGAGATCCAAAAAAGGTATGAATGCACCAGGGAAGCTTGTGGAACCATCATCGCCCAGCAACTAAACGCCAGTCAGGCGATTAATGTCACCTATGAGCAAATCGATGAAGACTTTTTCTATCTGAACGGTGCTTTAAAAGATATTAATTCAGGTCGGACGTTGGCTGCCGCTTCAATTGAACATGATGGTAATTTAAAGACCTTAAAATCAAAAATTAATGATGTTGCCTGCAAATTAGCAAAAACCTGTGGGCAACCTCAGGTAGTAAAGCAAGCTAAATTGGAAATAAAACCAGAACCCATCCTGGAACCAGAACCTGTCAATAATATGCCGATTGAACCTCAACCCCTGCCAGAACCTCAGATTGAAGAAGATGATGGTGTTTCATGGTGGGTATGGGCGTTGGGTGGCGTAGCTCTGGTAGCCTTAGCCGTTAGTGCTGGTGATTCCGGAAGTGATTCAGAAGATAATAATACAGATGGTTCGGGAAGTAGTTCGAGCAATACGGGTGTCGGATTCACCTGGTAACCGGAGATTATGATATAAGGATATATCCGAACGCTTGTCATCTCGACGAAGAATGAGGAGAGATCTTTTGCAATTGAATTGATTCCATTTAAGTAGAACAAATAAATTTTAAAAAACGATCATCGTTAACAAAAAAAACAGAATGAAAAACAGACCATTGATAACGACCCAACGCGTCACTTTTTTTACAGTCATCCTGTGCCTGATGTTATTTGCTTTCGCCTGCCGGCAAGATGGAGAACAAGGGGAGACTAACAGTGGAAATGGTACCGGTGGTATTACAGCCCGCCTGGTCTGGCATGAAGGCCCCGAACCAAATAATGACCCTTCGACCAATGGAATTAATTTTGCCTTACCCGTTGAAGTCACTACAGTACGTGGCATTATCTCCGCAGCTGATATGACGACCATGCAGGCTGATTTCCCAGCCAGTGCCGGTAGTGGGCAAATCAACGGTGTGCCGCCTGGAACCGGCCGTGTGTTGACCTTAAGGGGATTAAATTCTAGTGGAATGACCATTTACGAAGGAGCCGCCACCACTATTAGCGTTGTAGTCGGGCAAATCGCTAAGGCCGGAACGGTTGATATGATCCAACCCCAGGCGAATATGCCGACTACTGGTTTGGTTGCTTACTATCCATTTAATTCCAGTGCCAATGATGAAAGCGGAAATTCCATTAATGGTACTGAATCCGGCGTCACTTTAACAACGGATCGGTTTGGTAACGGAAACAGTGCTTATGCTTTTGATGGGGTGGATGACAATATTGCAATAAGTAACTCAGTGACTGATAATAAAAATGCAATTTCATTATCACTTTGGATATATCCAACTAGAGTTTCCGGAACTAACATATTTTATGGATCGGGTGAGCTTGGATTAGGGAATGGTGACTTACGGGTGGAAGATGGCAATATCAAAGTCAGATTTTCAACGAGTGATGATTTTGAAGCGACCATAACCAAAAATAATGTATTCATTGCCAATAACTGGTATCATGTCGTTGTAACTTATGATGGAACGGGAGTTGTACTCTATATAAATGGTTCTAATGAAGGAACAGTTCCTGCTACAGGAACGGTGGTATCCGCTTCTTGGGACGTGAAATTGGGTTGCCATGCTGTTGATTCAAATTGGTTTCAAGGTAAAATCGACGACATCCGCATCTATGATCAAGCCCTGACTTCTGAAGAAATCTTAAAACTTTATACCCTGGACAATGAATCGCCACAAAATAATAGTTTTACGATCAATACAAATTCAACTTATACCAATACCAATACAGTAACCTTAAACATCTCCGCCACTGACAACGAAGGCGTGATTGGATATTACGCATCCCAAACGAATAGTACACCCAATTACGGGGATGGCATCTGGACAGAATTTTCCGCTCAGAACAACTACTCAGCGGATGTGAACTTTACCCTGACCGGTGGCGAAGGTAGTAATACTGTCTATGTTTGGGTTAAAGATGCGGCTGGTAATGTCTCTGCAACTGCCAATGATACCATAATACTGGATACCACTGCTCCTGCCGGTACAAATATTGATATCAACAGCGGTGCCGGGACAACCAGCTCCAGAAATGTCGACCTTGATATTACAGCCACAGATACTAACGGTGTGGTTGCTTATTTTTACTCAGAAACCAATTCAACACCAGCTGTTAATCATGTGGATTGGCATACCATCACTACCAGTGCGAGCTATTCAGCCACCGTCACTTATACCCTGACCGGCGTCGGTGATGGTGATAAAACGGTTTATGTCTGGTTTAAAGATCAAGCCGATAATATCTCAACCGTCGATTCTGATAACATTACCTTGGATACCAGCAGCACGGTTCCAACCAGTGGATTAGTGGCCTATTACCCCTTTAACGGCAATGCTAATGATGAATCTGCCAATAGCAATAATGGAACAGTCAATGGCGCAACCTTAACCACAGATCGAAATGGGAATATCGATAGTGCCTATAATTTTACCAATCTTGATTATATTGAAATTAGAAACATTTCAATGAATTGGCATGATAATGACTGGACGGTTGGATTATGGGTTAATTTAAATGAAGAAGGTGAAAGCCCTGGGTTTTTCAGCAATCGATTTGGACCAGAAGGATTTAGTGAGAACTGGATAACTCTCGGTCGCGGGCCAGGTATTGGTGATCCAGTAAGTATTGAAATTGGAGAAGCTGATTCTGGAGCGAAATTCATGCATTCTGCCTATTTTCCAACTGACCAGGGATGGACATATTATAATCTTGTGAAAGAAGATAACGTTGTAAAACTTTATATCAGTGGTGTTTACGACAATTCTGTTTTTGTAGATAGGAATATAGGTAGCACAACCAACTATGTTAGGTTAGGTGATTGGTGTTGCGAATGGCAATTTGACGGGGATATTGATGAAGTTGTGATATATAATCGAGCTTTAACAACAACGGAAATCCAGGCTCTCTACAATGAAAATCCGGATATAATTACTCCAGAAAGTCCATCGATTTCAATCAACGAAGGAACAACAACTGATGATGCGAATGTTATTTTAACATTGTCGGCGACGGATATCATAGGTGTCACCGGTTACTATCTCTCAGAAACTAATTCTGAACCGGATCTTAATGCCAATGGCTGGGTAGATGTTACATCAGATACCAACTACTCCAATAATAATGTGGCTTATACCATCCAGGGGGGAGACGGTGATCGTATCATTTATGTCTGGTATAAAGATGCTGCTGGCAATATCTCTGCCAGTGATAGTGATATCATTAAATTGCAACTAGCGCCTACAAATCCGAGTATTGTAATAAATAATGACAACTCTGAGACCACCTCAACTTCTGTAACCTTATCACTTTCAGCCTCAGATGATACAGGTGTTGTCGGGTATTATGCATCAAATAGTAGCAGTGAACCTGTGATTAATGCCGGAGAATGGGTCACATTCACGGCTACCACCAACTATACTGATGATGTCAGTCATGACCTTGAAACAGGTGATGATACCAAAACGGTTTATGTCTGGTTTAAAGACGCTGCCGGTAATTTATCTGTCGGTGACAGTGATACGATAGAATTGGATACTTCCGGTAGTATTGGTGTGGAGTGGTAATATTGAAAACCAACTTTCAGTTATTACGAAATTTATAAACCCGAAAGCAAAAGCCCAAAATGATAAATCTTAATCGATCGTTTTTCCTGTTAATTCCCTTGATATTAATGATCCTCTTGTTTGCTTGTAAAGAAGGAGAAGATAGTACACCACAGGTAAATGATTCAATGGAAGAAACACCGATTATAGCTAATACCGGTGGGATTATTGCTCGTTTGGTTTGGAAGGATGTTAACGATACTGATTTTTCTGGGGTGAACAATAATATTAATTTTTCAGCACCCGTTGGCGTGGCCACAGTCAGACTGATAGTCTCAGCAGAAGATATGAACACCCAGCAAATGGATTTTGTTGCCACAGCCAATGCGGGTATCATATCAGGTATTAAGGTGGGAAATAACCGAACTTTGACGCTCCGTGGAATTGATAGCAACGGTGTCACGACCTACGAAGCGATGGTTCCCAATATCACGGTAAGCACCGCCCAAACAACAAATCTGGGTACAATTATAATGGAAAGCCCTGTTGCTGGTCTCCCTGTCGATGGTTTAGTTGCCTATTACCCATTCAATGGTAGCTCTGACGATGAAAGTGGCAATAATAACAACGGAACAGAAAACGGTGTTACTTTGACGACAGATCGTTTTGGTAATGGGAATAGTGCTTATTCATTTGATGGGGTGGATGATTATATAACAGCATCATTCACTGAGAAACCTATTTCAGGAACAATTTCAGTGTGGATTCGTCATAACTCACCAACAGGGTTAGCCCATTTGGTGGATGGATCTGAAAGTTGTGGAAGGTTTACCTTTAGTCTTTCAGAAAGTAAGCCGTATCAATCTATGCAATATAATTCTTGCGTTGATTTAGATGAACATTCATTGAATTCCTCAACTACTATACCAGAAAACAATTGGAGCTTTTTAACTTTTATTTGGGGGACTTCTGGAAGGCAAATATATATAAATGGGCTTTTGACTGATTCAAATAATTACACAGGAACTAGTAGTAGCAGTGGTAATCTTGTTTTTGGACGCAAATTAAATCCAATTTCAAGTTATTATAACGGAATAATTGATGATATCCGCATCTACAACCGTGCCTTAAGTGAATCAGAAATCCAGCAACTGTATACCTTAGATAGCACAGCTCCAACCAGTAACGGGTTTACCATTAATAGCAATGCCGACTATACCGATAGTGAAGCGGTTACCCTAAATCTGGATGCAACGGACGATACTGCTGTAGCATCCTATTATGCTTCTGAAATCAATACGACCCCTGCAGCAGATGACAATAACTGGGTAGATGTCACAGCTGATGTGACATATTCCGGTAATGTGTCCTATGCACTACAGGGTGGCGAAGGTGAGAACACAGTATACGTTTGGTTTAAAGATGCGGCTGGTAATGTATCTTCGGTTAATAGTGATGTGATTATATTGGATACCACAGCACCAACTTCAACCTCGACCTTAATTAACAATGATGATGCTTCAACCGATTCTATTAATATCAACTTATCTTTATTAGCTAGTGATTCGAATGGTATTGTCAGTTATTTGGCTTCGAATGCTAACGCTGTACCTGCCGCCAATGATGCTGGTTGGGTTTCTATCAATTCAACCACAAATTACAGTGCAACGGTTCCACATACTCTTGAATCAAGCAATGGCGATAAAACAGTTTATATCTGGTTTAAAGATGAAGCCGGTAATATTTCAACCGTCGATTCTGATACGATTACCTTAGATACAAGCAGCACGATTCCCACCGATGGTTTAGTGGCCTACTACCCCTTTAACGGAAATGCTAATGATGAATCTGCCAATAGCAATAATGGCACTGTTAATGGAGCAACCTTAACCACCGATCGGGATGGGAATGCGAATAGTGCTTATAGTTTTGATGGCGTGGATGATAAAATTGATATACCGCACCATGATTCATTGAATTTAGATGCAAATTTTAGTATTTCTGTTTGGATCAACGCTTCTGCTTGGGGTACTCTTGGATATGCACGAGTACTTGCAAAACAGGGAACCGCTGGTGATGGTGCTGGATATAGTTTAAAGTTAAATAATAATGTTGATTCTGCCATAAAATCTGCAAATATTAGCATACAAGATAATAGTGGGGTATATTATACAGTACGGGGACAAGATAATTGTATTGATTTGAATAATTATCATCACTTAGTTGCTACATATGACGGGAGTACAATGACTTTGTACTCTGATACTGTCAAGGTTGCGGAGGAAATACCCAATCAAGAGGTTGGATTGAATACTCATCCACTTACGATTGGATATTATCCAACTCGACCATATTCAGGAGTGATCGATGACATCCGCATCTACAACCGGGCCTTAACCGCTTCAGAAATCACAGCCCTCTACAACGAAGTCCCCGATACCACGGCTCCTCAAAGCCCGTCGTTAACCATTAATGAAGGATCAACAACCGATGATGCTAATGTAACGTTAACGCTGTCGGCGACGGATACCAGCGGTGTAACCGGTTATTATATTTTAGAAACCAATTTAACTCCTGACATCAATGCTAGCGGTTGGGTAGATGTAACATCAGATACAAACTACTCCAATAATAATGTGGCTTATACCATCCAGGGGGGAGATGGTGATCGTACCATTTATGTTTGGTTTAAAGATCTGGCTGGCAATATTTCAATTTTTGCCAGTGATATGGTTACCTTTAATACCCAGTCCTGGATACAGGCAACTGCCAATGCTGGTTGGGACGCTCGTAACACCCATACAAATGTATTATTTGATAACAAAATGTGGGTACTTGGAGGAAGAAATGCAGGAGGTCTTAAAAATGATGTCTGGTATTCATCTGATGGTACCAACTGGACTCAAGCTACTGCTTCCGCCCCTTGGAGCGCACGAAAAATCCATGAAAGTGTTGTTTTTGATGAGAAAATTTGGGTAATAGGTGGCGTAACGTCAACTGAAGGACTTACTGGTGCGAAAGATGCCTGGTATTCATCAGACGGGGTTAATTGGACTCAAGCAAGTGCGTCGAATGCATGGATGGAAAGGGCATATGCGGCAAGTGTTGTTTTTGATAATAAAATATGGGTAATAGGCGGGCTGGATGCCAGTAATAATTATTTGAATGATGTCTGGTATTCATCTGATGGTACTAACTGGACTCAGGCTACCGCAAGTGCCCCATGGGCTAAAAGAGGGTATTTTGAGGCGACAGTATTTAACGATAAAATTTGGATAACTGGTGGACAAAATGCAAGTGGCAGATTAAATGATGTCTGGTATTCATCTGATGGCGTCAACTGGACTCAGGCTACTTCTAATGCGTCATGGTCTCAGAGAAGTTCGCTTCAAAGTGCCTCATTTGATAATAATATCTGGATTCTTGGAGGTTTTGATACCAGTGATACGAATCTAAATGATGCCTGGTATTCATCAGACGGAATCAATTGGACAGAGTCAAACGTATCTAATTCCTGGCCCGCAAGGCGATCCCATACTTCTATTATATACAGTAATAAATTATGGATATTAGGTGGATATGGGGGAAGTTATTATAACGATGTCTGGTCCCTGGATTCTGATACGTCAACCGATTCAACCCCTCCAGGAAATCTATCGGCATTTATTAATAATGGAGACGCCTCGACGGATTCAGCGACGGTAACGGTTAATTTAACGGCTTTTGATCAGGTTGGGGTAACAGCATATATTATTAAGGAAACCAGTTCGGTACCACTGGTATCTGACGTTGATTGGACGGATATCACGTCCACGGATAATTATTCTACCACTGTTAATTACACGATTTCGGATATTACTGACGGTACTAAAGCAGTTTATGTCTGGTATAAAGATGCTGCTGGTAATGTAACGCCAGTCATCAGCGATACCATTGATTTAATGATAGCACCAATTAACCTGAGTGTTTCTATCAATAGCGATGCCGCAGAAACCACCTCAACGGCTGTTACCTTATCGTTATCAGCTATAGATGATACGGGTGTAGTCGGATATTATGCCTCAAATAGTAGCAGTGAACCGGCGATTAACGCAGCAGAATGGGTCACATTCACTGCTACTGACATTTATACAGATGATGTGAGTCATGACCTTGAAACAGGTGATGGCACCAAAACGGTCTATGTCTGGTATAAAGATGCGGCCGGTAATTTATCTGCCGGTGACAGTGATACCATTGATTTAATGATAGCACCAATTAACCTGAGTGTTTCTATCAATAGCGATGCCGCAGAGACCACCTCAACGGCTGTTACTTTATCACTATCAGCCTCAGATGATACGGGAGTAGTCGGGTATTATGCATCGAATAATAATACCGAACCAGCAATTGACGATATTGGATGGCAGACCTTTTCTGCCACAGCCAACTATACGGCTGATGTCAGTCATGATTTGGAATCGGGTGATGGTACCAAAACAGTTTATGTCTGGTATAAAGATGCGGCCGGTAGTTTATCTGCCAGTGACAGTGATACCATAACTTTAGACACCACCGGAGGAATTATTATTACCTGGTAATTTATCTATCTGAAACGGAGAAAAACAGTAGCCTTTTTACCACAAAATCAGGGTACACGTAACACAAAAAGTACATGTCCCAAATTTTGCTATCCCTATCAATATTAAACTGAAGCAATGAATATTCTTAATATCTGCAAAATCAGGGTACACGTAACACAAAAAGTACATGTCCCCAATTTAGCTACAATAAGTAAATATACGGATAAAAGATCATTTTCAAGATGAAAGACTATTAACGAACCCGAATTAGAAAGCCCAAAATGATAATAAAAAACCGATCATTTTTTCTCTTATTGCCTCTGTTAATTTTGATCTTGTTATTTTCCTGTAGAGAGGGTGATGATAAGAGTTTTTCTCCGGTAGTGGAAACTACAACCAAAAGCAGTACTAGCGAGGATCAGGGAGGTATTGTAGCAAGGTTGATCTGGAAGGGTTCAAACTCAGGGTATAGCAGGCTATCAAATGAGGAAATTCGCTTTGCAGCTCCCGCTGGTGTGGAAACAGTCCGCACAATTGTCTCGGGTGATGATATGACCACCATAGAAATGGATTTTTTAGCGGGTGCTAACGGGGGTGCTATTTTGGGTATCAAATCCGGGACCAATCGAACCTTAACCATCCGCGGACTAGATAGCAATGAAATCACTACTCATGAAGCAACGGTTTCAGGTATCACAATAGCGACCGGACAAAATACGGATGCGGGAATCATCACTATGGAAGATCCCAATGAAAATTTACCCGTTAGTGGCTTAGTTGCCTATTATCCTTTTAATAGCAGCGCTTTAGATGAAAGCAATAATGGTAACGATGGAACAGTTAACGGCGCCACCTTAACCACTGATCGTTTTGGTAATGGAAATAGTGCTTATAGTTTTGATGGGAATGATTACTTTATCGTGAATCAGGCATTTATCAATTTAACCAGTGCAAGAACATTCACCGGTTGGTTTAAATTCAACACACTTTCTGAACAGCATTTTTTCTGTACCGATGGTGCTACAAATGGATATACAACTATCTATATGAACAACACTGGAATTATCAAAAGCTTAGTTCAGGATAATGCAAACACTGGCACTCCGACCTATAGTGATCCGATAAGCTTTAATGATACTATAGATTGGCATTTTGTTTCGATGGTTTGGGATGGATTCACGCTAAAAACATACTTAGATGGTACCTTGCAAAATACAGTCAATACTTCCAATACGCTTTTTCCTTATAATAGTACTGATCGATTGACAGTTGGTGTCAGACCAACTGACCTGGGTGGATATTTTTTAAATGGTTCCGCAGACGACATCCGCATTTACAACCGAGCTTTAAGTGAATCAGAAATTCAGCAGCTTTATACTTTAGATAGTACCGAACCAACCAGCAACACATTTACGATTGACAGTGATGCTGGTTCTACCGATTCAAATGCAGTACTATTGAATCTGGATGCATCTGATGAAGTTGGTGTTTCCGCCTATTTTGCTTCTGAAATTAATACAGTACCGGACGTGACAGCTGATGAGTGGATATCGATTACAAACAATATGGTTTATACTGATGATGTCTCTTTTATCCTCAGTGGCGCCAGTGGTGATAAAACCGTTTATATTTGGTATCGGGATTTGGCTGGTAATATTTCCACCGTAGATAGTGACACCATTAGCCTAAACGATGGTTATACAACGCTGACTTCTAATTTAATCGCCTATTACCCTTTTAATGGAAATGCCAATGATGAGAGCGGTAACGGCAACCATGGAACCGTATCCGGGGCTATATTGGCTGCAGATCGGGATGATGCTTCAAGTAGTGCTTATAGTTTTGATGGCAATGATAATATCGCTATCCCTGATTATGATATTTTTTCAGGAACAGAAAATTTTACAGTTTCATTATGGGCGAAGCATTTAGATGACAATGTCGAACGAACATTTATTAATTTTTGGCATGAAAATGAGATAACTTGTCGATATGCTGGAAATCCGAACTGGGTTAATAAAGTAAACTGCTATGTTTATATTGACTCAATTAGTTATAGTGTGGGCGGATCGATTTCAAGTGATACCTGGTATCAATTGGTTTTGACGTATACTGCTAATACGGGAATAAAAGCCTATATCAATGGCACCCATGTAGATTCAATTATATTTACTCCTCCTGGAAATACTGATTCTGAAGCAGGTCAATATAGTTATATTGGAGCAGATCGACAAAACACACACCAGCATAATGGTTCGCTTGATGATATCCGTATTTACAACCGCTCAATCAGTGACGCGGAAGTCAAAGCCCTTTATCAGGAAGATGCCCCCAATTATGAATGGGCTGAAGCGACCCCCTCCGCAAATTGGTCTGTTAAGAGGGGCCATGGCAGTGTTGGTTTTGATGGGAAACTGTGGGTTTTGGGTGCTGGAGATCCGGCAAATAATGATGTTTGGAATACTACTGATGGTATCAACTGGACAGAGGTAACAAACGAAGCAGAATGGGGACCTCGAGATTATCCCGCAAGTGTGGCTTTTGCAGGTAAATTATGGGTAATGGGTGGTGGCCTTCCTGGCTCAAATACACCTAGGAAAGACGTTTGGTCTTCCAGTGATGGTATTAATTGGACAATGGCTACTGACGATGCTGCCTTTGGCCCTAGATCACTTCATACCAGTGTTGTTTTTAAAAATAAAATGTGGTTAATGGGGGGATCATCTTATCCGGGATCAGCTGCTTCCAGTAAAAGAGATGTTTGGAATTCTGAAGATGGAATAACCTGGACGTTAGTAACTGATACGGCAGGTTGGTCAATACGTGCCTGGCCGGATGCGGTTGTTTTTGATGATAAAATCTGGATTATGGGAGGAAATGCTGACGCAGGACGAATGAATGATGTCTGGTCTTCCAGTGATGGTGCCAATTGGACACAAACAACTGCTGATGCAGGCTGGCCTGGCCGATATGAACATAGTGTCTTTACATTTGATAATAAACTGTGGGTAACCGGCGGTTCTACAGGTATAGGTCAATATGCGAATGATCTTTGGTCTTCTAGTGATGGTATTATTTGGACACAAATTCTCGCTACTGCTGGTTGGGAATCAAGAGGAGCTGCTAGAACAGCCAATTTTGATAATAAAACTTGGCTAACAGGTGGTCGTAACGCCTCTGGAGCATATAACGATGTTTGGTTTCTATCATCTGTTATTGATGTTGATACTACCCCACCAGCCAACCATTCTGCTTTTATCAACGATGGCGACGCTACGACTGATAGTACTTCTGTAACCATTAACCTAACTGCCTTTGATCAGCAGGGTGTGATAGGTTTCTATCTCTCTGAAACCGATACTACACCGGATGTTTCGTCCGATAGTTGGATCTCAATCACATCAACGGATAACTATACTGGACAGTCTTCTTATACTTTAAGCGATGCAAGCGGTGACAAAATAGTTTATACTTGGTTTAAAGATGCTGCTGGCAATATTTCAGCTAAAATTAGTGATTCAATAAACTATGTTGATGATTCCATCGATTTAACCCTAGGTTTAGTGGCATATTATCCACTTGATGGCGATGCTAATGATGAATCTTCAAATAGCAACGATGGTGTTTTAAATGGTGTAGATGCGACAACTGACCATATCGGAAATGCTGGCAAAGCCTATGAATTTGACGGGTCAAGTGCCTATATTACTCTGAACAGCGTTGCAGACGATTTTTCACCGGGTGATGATTTTACTTTTTCAGGTTGGATTAAATCAGATAGTTTTCAAAACTCCGGCATGATTTTCTCGTCAAATACGATAGATGCAGGAGTTATAGATTCGGAGGAGAACATCATAAATATTATTGCTGATAATTCAGGATTTAGAATCTGTATTTCAGATGGGTTTCCATATGCTTGTAATAGTTATGAATTTGATATTTATGATGGAATTTGGAAATATTTGACTGTCAGGATTGGTTCTGATGGAACTTTTCAATGTAATGTCAATGGAATTGAATTAACACCTAATTCTAGCGATGCTTCTATTGCAATTCCTTGGAGTAGTTCAGTAAGATACAGTATTGGGCAGGAATGGGATAATGCTTCCGCATCAAACTTTTTCAATGGGTCAATAGATAATGTACGACTATATAATCGATTGTTAAGCAATGCTGATATTGAAGCACTTTACGCCCAGGAATCCGGAATGGTGCTGCTAGATGGTGGAACCTTTCAGATGGGAGACAATACCGGAAATGGTGTTGATATAGGAGACGGAGATGCTGATGAACTACCGGTTCATTCAGTTTCAATTAGCCCATTTTATATTTCAGACCATGAAGTAACAGCCACTGAGTACAAAGAATGTGTGGATGCTGGAGGTTGCACTTATACTGGTGGGGCAGGTACTAATTATACCTACGACGCATCGGGAAAAGAAAACCATCCCATTAACTACGTTTCCTGGATAGATACACAGGATTACGTTCTTTGGAAGAATCAAAGTTCTGGGATTACTTATCGGCTTTGTTCCGAGGCTGAATGGGAATATGCTGCCAGATCCGGATCAACCACCAAGTATTCTTGTGGGGATAATGATTCCTGCCTGGATGACGTCGCTTGGTATTCAAGTAATTCAGGTAATACGACAAACTCAATAAAAACAAAACAAGCCAATATCTGGGAATTGTATGATTTGCATGGCAATGTTTGGGAATGGGTTCAGGATTGGTGGCATTCTGATTACACAGGTGCACCTACTAATGGGAGTGCCTGGGAGACTCCTGTGGATACATATCGAGTTGCCCGAGGTGGTGATTATGGATATCCAGCAGCTATTCAGCGATCAGCGAAACGAGCAAAAATTTTGCCAAATAACCAGGATAATAATGTTGGTTTCCGTCTCTGCGGCGTCAAAAGTAGACTGCCGGATACGGGTCAGACAACTTCATACACAACTACATTTGGAGAAGACCACGATTATACTATCAATCCACCTATGTACACCGTTATCGATGCCAGTGCTGACAGTGATGCCAGTAACGATGTGGTGATCGATAATGTAACTGGATTGATGTGGCACCGGCAGGATGATAATACAACCAAAAGCTGGTCAGATGCATCTACTGATTGTCAATCTTCCACGATGGCGAGTTATGATGATTGGCGGTTACCAAATGTTAAGGAACTGGCAAGTATCTTAAGTTTTGGTGGCAATCGCCCAACTATAAACGACAAGTTTTCATCAACAAGTTCCTCATACTATTGGTCGGGTAATAGCTATTCTGGCGATAGCAATAGTAGTTTTATTGTTTTATTTGATGGAATGAACTTTGATACTTATACTGCAAAAACAGAGTTACATTATTCACGTTGTGTCAGAGGCAATTCATATTTCTCCAATGACTTTGTAGATAACGGAAATAATTCTATTTCAGACCAAAATACCGGTTTGATGTGGCAAAAAACAGAGTCAGGGACTTTAAACTGGGAACAGGCAATATCATATTGTAATGATTTAACTTTGGCTGGTAACAATGATTGGAGACTACCCACTATTATTGAGTTACAGCATTTGATGGATTTCTCAACAAATCAACCCGCAATGGATACAACCTTTTTCCCAAATGCTGGCATCTATTACAATTGGAGTTCCACGACTATTCCATTTGATAGTACGAGGGCTTATGAAATTAATGCAGGTTATGGAAATATTACTGCTTCTTTAAAAGCAAGTAATTACCACAATGTCCGCTGTGTCAGTAGCGGTCAGTAACCACATTTTTATCTTCAATATTCCGGAGTAAACACTTCTTTACTCCGGATATTTGAGATCCGTAGTTCGGGTGATACTTAATTATACTTTGTATAAATAGTGTCTGAACGAAAAGTAAGTAATTTAGGGACAGGTACAATTTGTAAAAAACACCTTAAAAATTAAATACCAAGTTGTTACGAGGATCGTGAGACTTCGTAGCGATACCCCTCATTACCGGACTTATATCCAATAATTAAATTTTCGTTCAGCCACTAAATAGTAACTTTGGTAAAGGGAACGTCAAAGTTGGAGAGCTTTAAGTAATGATTTATTCAGATGTGCAAAATTGAAATTAATAACTTTGAATTCTTACCTATAAATGTATTCCTTGACTACTAATATTTTCTTACTTAAAATAGAGTATATAATACTAAAGGAGGGTAAGAATGATTTCAACAATAACTAGTAAAGGACAAGTTACTATACCAAAGGAGATTCGCTCTTTTCTCGGTATAAAACCTAGTGACAAAATCAACTTCACGGTTGAAAAAGGAAATGTAGTATTGAAACCAGTCAGGACGTTGAAAGATTTCCGGGGTTCTGTTTTGGTTCAAAATAAATCTGACATTAATAAAGAACGCGCTCAAGCAAAAAAAACACTTGGTGAAAGAATTCATGAGGAAATGGAATGAAGACATATTTCATGGATACCAATTTGTTTATTCGCTATTTAACAAATGACGATATTGAAAAAGCTGATCGGGTTGAACAACTCCTCAATGAAGCAGCTAAGAAAAAAATTAAACTGATTACAGCTGAAATGGTGATAGCAGAAATCGTTTGGGTACTTGAATCAAGTTATAAAATTAAGAAGAAACAAATAGCCCAAATGTTAAATGCTATTTTTTTAACGCCAGGACTTGAAGTTATAAATGGAAAACTTGCGGAAAAAGCTGTTCAAATATATGCTTCACAAAATATAGATTTCGTAGACGCCTACATTGTTACGTTGATGAGCAAACTTGAAATTTCAGGAATCTATTCATTTGATAAAAAGCATCTTAGTAGAATAAAGACGATTGAGCGATTGGTTTAAAGACGATTGAGCGATTGGTTTACGATTGAGCGATTGGTTTACGATTGAGCGATTGGTTTACGTTAGGGGGTCAAATCTTTCTTTGACTTTACTTTAATATCCTGAACCCTGGTAACGGGACAGTTAATTATGCTTTGTACAAATAATAACTTTTAGTTAGAAAAAGGAAGTCATTATGTTCCGAGGCATAAATCTATATTTTTCCGGTAAAACCCTGGGACATTTGAGTACCAAAAATGGATACGGGAAAACATCCATTCTCCTTGGTTTCCATAGCTTGATTGATGGAGGTATTCGGAAACGTGGGAAGCGCCTTCCTTTTCTTTTAAGATAGCTGTTTAG
>Ga0257125_1001832_pt1 | contig 19643 bp, 14 predicted proteins | sample SI106_200metaG_FD_190183 | JGI IMG/M metagenome (GOLD analysis project Ga0257125, IMG submission 190183) | Marine microbial communities from Saanich Inlet, British Columbia, Canada - SI106_200 | ecosystem: Environmental > Aquatic > Marine > Inlet | place: Canada: British Columbia | collected...
CTGTTGGCCCTGGCAACGGGATGCGGCAGCAGTCCAAGCGAGGTGGAGGATGCGGACCAGGTGCTGATCGTCCAGGCGTATCTGGTGCCGGGGCAGGATGCTGAGCTCAAGCTCAAGCAGACGTTGCCGCCCGAGTTGTACTACGATGGCCTGGAGGAACTGGTATCCGGTGCTCGGGTAGAGATCGCCGTCGATGGAGAGAGATTCGTGCTCTCGGAAGGTCCGGAGGAGCGGGGGATCTACGGGATAGGGGCGGATGTCATGCCGGTCGTTTCGGGGAAGACCTATCAGCTGACGGTGACGCAGGGAGAGCGACAGCTGCGTGCTTCGACCCTGGTTCCGCAGCCGGCGGAGGTCACTCATGTGAGCGCCGACACCATCGTCTATCTGCAGCAGTTCGCCAATCTATACGGCGAGCTGATCCATCCCGGGGAGTTCTTCTGGAACAAGAGCGAGAATGCGGCCGGCTACATCATCATTGTCGAGGCGGTGGAGGTGCGCAGTCTGGGGGAATGGGCCCTGCCGCTGACCGCGGATCTGGATACGCTGATCGCCCGACGCGAGCAGTTGGAGGGAGAGGTGAGTGGCGATTCGCTGGAGTCGCTGGACCGGGAGATCGACCAATTGCGGAACTTCTTCGCAGAGAACGTCTCTCTGACGGGAGATGATGGAGAGGATCTGCGCTGGTTGCGGGACCGGGATCAGGAGGACTGGGACAAGATCGATTTGAAGGAGAACTGGAGCGAGGGAAAGAAGTGGCGGGAGAAGATAGATGAGCTGTTTTTCGGAAGGGTGGTCGATTTTTGGATGCCGGCCGATTCCCTGCGAAGCGATTTCTGGTGGCTCGGGGTGCGCTTCGAAGGGGAATATCGGCTTCGCCTGCAAGCGGCGGATCAGAACTATTCGGACTACTATATGACCTCTTTCAACGGCCAGTCGGGCAGCGACGGCGACAAGGGCCCCGTCTTTCACGTCGATGGCGGGTTGGGCGTGTTTGGTTCCTACGTCGAGAATAGTTTTCGCATATATGCCCGGCGTGGCGAGGAGGTGGGGAGTATGAAGGTGGTGGTGCAGAGGGAGTGATACCGAATTGATTTTCGGATGTCCTATTGTTCGGCGATTTGTCTGCGGGAATCCCGGTAACATCCGGACATCAGTTCAGCAATCTGATATGAGAGGTTGCGGGAGGTTTTAGCACGTGCAAAAAAATAACCGGGCTCTTCAATGAGCCCGGTTATTTTTCGTTCGTGTAAGTAGACGCTGTATTTCAGTTTTCGTTTACCAGCGACAGGTAGCGGGCGGGCTCGCGGAGTTTGGCGAGGGCCTGCATTTTGATCTGGCGCACCCGATCGGTCGGCAGACCGGTTCGGGCGCTGGCAGCATCGATCGAAAGGGGGGCTTCCCCATCCAGGCCGAATACCATCATCATCACGTCGAATTCCTGGGGATCCAGGCCGCGCAGCAGCGTATCGATGCGGCGGATGCTCTCCTGGCTGACATCCATCAGTTCCCCGGCGCTCTGACTGAGCTGATCGATCAGGGTGAACTCGTCCTTGCCAAAAACGTTTTCAGCGATATCCGTTAACGCGTTGCTCATCAGCTTCTGTCTCCTTGTAGGACAAATTTCAAATGGGGCTCGAATGCATTTTTTGCACCTGGCAGGACGCCCTGGAAGAGCCAAAGCCACCGCAATCCGGATGGCCAGTGCAGGATTTGCATCCTCTGCCAGATGTTCAATTGTTCGAAACGGAGATTGAAGCGTCGTGCAGAATTGCGGTTATGTCCAGGTGGAACAGTAGCTTATCATCTAATCCGCTGGTTCTGTCAGAGCGCTATTGAAATCCGTCGGTTTTACTAATACGCAAGGTTTGTGCCATGAGAATAGTTAAAAAGATTAACTATTTGAAAAAACATGACTTTAGAAAAAAAGAAAAAGAGGTCTGAATAGTTGGAGAAAGGGTCGGAAAGGGGTCTGGTGTGTCAAAAAGTGCCCAAGCTGCAACTTTTGCAGTTTGGGTGCTTGAGATTTGAGGCAAAAAAGACCCGATCGTTCCAACGATCGGGTCGCACAAAAAAGGAAGTGGAGGGACTTTTCTCTATTCGTAGGGAAGGGCAGGCTGCAGGGTCAGCCGCCGCTGAGAGCGGGAAGGAAATGTACCTCGCTGTGTGGCCCAACCGCGGCGCGCAGTCCATCGACGACCACCTCACCATCGACGGCCACGGCGATATCCGGTTTCAGCTGTCCATCCGCGGTGCAGAGCCGCACCCTGAAGCCGGGGAAGGTCTCGTCGAGCTGGTCGATGACCTGCCCCACGCTGTTCCCCTCGATCTCGACCTGCGTGCGGCCGCCGGTCATCTTTTGCATGAGGGAGGGTATCCAGGCGACGGGCATGACTGGATCAGCCGGCCGCAGCGGATTCTTCGCGCATCACCTGGGCGGCATCGAGGATGGCGCGCACGATCTTGTCGTAGCCGGTGCAGCGGCACAGGTTGCCGGCCAGCCAGTGACGCACCTGGTGTTCGGTCGGATCCGGATTTTTGTCGAGCAGCGCCTTGGCGGCAACCAGAAAACCGGGGGTGCAGATGCCGCACTGCAGGGCGGCGTGCTCCAGGAATTTCTGCTGCAGCGGGTGCAGTCCTTCGGGGCCGGCCAGGCCTTCGACGGTGGTAATCTCCGTCCCCTGTGCCTCCACTGCCAGCACCAGGCAGGAGTTGACCAGAGTGCCGTCCATGATGACGCTGCAGGCGCCGCAGTTACCGTCGTTGCAACCCTCTTTGCTGCCGGTGAAGCCGAGTTCCTCGCGCAGCACTTCGAGCAGGCTCTGGCGGGGCTCGCAGAGGAATTCGGTATCCTCGCCGTTGATTTTGGTCTGGACGTGGATTTTGCTCATCGGTGTAGTCGCTCCATTCAGTGGTAAAATCGAGTGCTGTAGTTTTTCAGGGATCGCTCAGCCGGCGGCTTCGGGACGGCGGACGGGAATCGGCGCATCGGCGTTCTCCGGGTCCTGCACCGCGTTGGGCACGAACTGGCCGCGGGCTCTGGCTACGGCTCCTTTCAGGGCGCGCGCGGTGAGCACGCCGACCAGATGGCGGCGGAAGTCGGCCGGGCCGCGCATATCGGAGATGGGGCGGGCAGCGGCGCGGGCGGCCTCGGCTGCTGCGGCGATAGCCTCGTCATCGACCTGGTGTCCTATCAGTAACTCGGCCGCTTCGCCGGCGACCAGCGGCGTCGGGGCCACGGCAGCCAGGGCGATGCGAACGGTCTTGAATGCCCGCTTGCGGTCGGCCAACTCGACATAGGCGCCGGCGCCGACCACGGCGATGTCCATTTCGTTGCGGGGGATGAAACGCAGGTAGTGGCCCCCGGAAAATTTGCGCGGCGGGGGGATCTGGAGGGCGACGAGAATTTCGCCCGGCTGCAGCACACTCTGACCCGGACCGGTGCAGAATTCGGCGACCGGCACCGTCCGCTTGCCATCCGGGCCGGCGATTTCTGCGACCGCCGCGTGGACGATCAGGCTGGAGATCGCATCGCCGCTCGGGGAGGCGTTGCAGAGGTTGCCGCCGAAGGTGGCGCGGCCCTGGATCTGGACGCCGCCGATGATGGAGGCGGAGTCGATCAGGCCGGGATAGCGCTCGACGACATCGGGATCGTTGTAGAGACGGCTGCAGGAGACGGCCGCGCCGATGCGCAGGCCCCGGCGGGGGCCGAAGGAGAGTTCGTCCAGTTCGGGAATGTGCTTTATATCGACGACGCGATCCAGCTCGAAGCGCCGGCTGCGGAGCTGTACGAGCAGATCGGTGCCGCCGGCCAGGACGCGGGCCCGTTCCCCTTTTTCGGCCAGCAGGGAAATCGCTTCGCGCAATGTCCGGGGAGCGACGTATTCGAAGTCTTTCAAGGGAAATCCTCCCGTGTGGCGATTGCTGATGATCGGAAGGCGACGAGGAGCACGGACCGCTGTGCCCTGCCGCCCAAAATCCACAGAGTGCCCGGCGAGATCGGTTCGCCAAACACTCTTCTACTGCTCAAAGCGGATTTTAGAGGCTGAATATGCGCTTTGTGATATGCGCCGTAAATATAGAGAGGGGAAGGTCGATGTCAAGTCGGCCCAAATGGGGGATGAGCCCGAGCTTCGGAAGAAGGCTCGGGCTCATCGGATCCTATGAGAAACGGGAGTCGGAGCTCGGTTTTTAACCGCCGCTCTCAACGGCTACGGCGGTCTCTCCATCCAGCTCTTCACTGCTTCCCAGATGTTTGGAGAGTTCCTGCATCTTTTCGAGCAGTTTCATGCCGGTGGGTATGCCGATGAGGATGATGCCGGTGGCGAAGAGGATACCGAAACCCAGGCTGACCGCCATGGGGATCAAGAACCGGGCCTGCATGCTTTTCTCCAGGATCATGGGCAGCAGGCCGAAGAAGGTGGTCAGAGAGGTGAGGAGAATAGGCCGAAAGCGCTGTTTGCCCGCCTCCATCAGAGCCCGATCCTTTTCCATACCTTCTGCGCGCAATTTGTTGTAGAAGCTGAGCAGGACCAGAGAATCGTTGACCACCACGCCGGAGAGGGCGACGATGCCCATTACGCTCAGCATGGTCAGGTCGATGCCCATGAGCACGTGCCCCCACACGGCGCCGATGATGCCGAAGGGGATGGCGCTCATAATCACGAACGGCTGGGTATAGGAACGGAAGGGCACGGCCAATAGCACGTAGATGGCGAAGAGGGCGATGACGAAGTTGAAGGCCAGGCTCTGCATCGAGTCGGCGCGCTCCCGCTGCTCGCCGGCGTAGCGATACTGTAGCCCGGGGTAGTCCTGCAAAAGGGAGGGCAGGAAGCGCGCTTGCAGATCGCGATTGATTTCATCGGCATTGGCCTGTTTCTCGTCGATGCTGGCGCTGACGGTGACTACGCGCTGACCGTCGACTCGCTGGATGGAGGCGTATCCGTGCCCGAGCTGAACCGTGGCGACTTCGGCGAAGGGGACTTCGCCACCGGATGGAGTGCGGATGCGCATCTGTTCGATGTCGCCCAGAGTGCGGCGCTCTGCCTGCGGGTAGCGGACCATGATGCGCACATCGTCGCTGCCGCGCTGCAGACGGAGGGCCTGGCCGCCGTAGAAGCCGTAGCGGACCTGGGTTGCCAGAGCGGCCATGGTGAGTCCCAGGGTGCGGGCCTGTGGTTTGAGCGACAGTTTCATCTCCAGCTTGCCCTGCTGGAAGGAGTCGTCGATGTTGCCGGTACCGGGGTATTTGGCGATTTCGTCTTTGAGCCGGTCGACCGCTTCGAGGAGCTGGTCGAAGTCATAGGAGGCCAGCTCTACTTCGATCGGGTTGCCGGTTGAAAATAGGTTGGAGGAGAAGATCACCGATTCGGGACCGGGGATCTCGCCCACCTCCTGGCGCACCTGGGTCTCGATGTCGGCGCTCGACAGGTCGCGCTCCTCCGAGGGCAACAGCTCCACGGTCACCTCGGCCAGGTGAGCGCTGCCTCCGACTGGACCCATGGCTGAGAAATGGGTGCGCCGGCCCATCGGCTGGTCGCCAATGGAGGTGAATACGTTGCGGTAGATCGAGGGCTGGTCAGGGTCGCGATGTGCATCGATTTCCTCCCTCACTCTGAGCGAGGCTCGTTCGATGTGCTGCACTACAGCGGCGGTCTGTTCCACGGTGGTGCCCTGGGGCATGTTTACGGAGATGGTCAGCCAGTCGGAGTCGATCTGGGGCATGAATACGAACTTGATGTGGCCGCCGGTGATCCAGCCTGCAGTGATCAGCATCATGGCGATGGCCAGAGCGGCGGAGGCCAGAGGGTTGGCCAGGGATAGGCGCAGGGTGGGGATGTAGCGTTTTTCGATGAATTGTTTGAGTTTGCGGTCCACCCAGGCGGCGGTGCGGTCGTGCCATTCGATCGGTTTGCGGAAGAGCCGATCGATGATGCGATTGATCAGGCCTTTACCTCCGGAAGAGAGATGAGCCGGCAGGATGAACAGGCTTTCGACCAGGGAGAGGAGCAGGACCGAGATGACGATCACCGGGATCACTCCCATGATCTTGCCCATCATGCCTTCGACGTAGAGGAGGGGCATGAACGCGGCCACCGAGGTGAGTACCGAGAAGACCACAGGGGTGCCGACCTCCAGAGTGCCGTCGATGGCAGCGCGGAGGAAAGGTTTGCCGCGCTCGCGATGGGAAAAGATGTTTTCTCCGACGACGATGGCGTCGTCGACGACGATGCCGAGGGCGATGATGAAGGCGAAGAGGGAGATCATATTGATGGAGGCGTCGAACGGTCCCATCAACACGAAGGCGCCCATAAAGGAGATGGGGATTCCCAGCATCACCCAGAAGGCCAGGCGCAGATCTAGAAAGAGGCTGAGGCAGATGAAGACCAGCGCCAGCCCCAGACGGGCGTTGCGCAGGAGGAGATCCAGGCGACTGCGCAGTAGACGGGCGTCATCGCGGGAGGAGTCGAGGTGGATTCCCTCGGGCATCTGCCCCTGATTCTCAGCGATGTATTCTTTGACGTAGTCGGAGATCTCCAGGGCGCTCTGGTCGCCGGTGCGATACACCTGGATGACGGCGGCGGCGTTGCCGTTGAAGCGGGAGATGAGGTCGCTGTCCTCGAAGCCGTCGATTACGGTGGCGATCTGTCCCAGCTTCAAACTGGTGCCGTCGGGTCGCGTCAGCACCACCACATCCTCGTAATCCTGGCCGGTGTATAGGCGTCCCTTGGTGCGCACCAGGATCTCGCCCCCTTCTCCCTTGACGCTGCCGCCGGGCATGTCCAGGCTGGTGCGCGCTACGGCGGCGCGGACTTGTTCCAGGCTGAGACTGTAGCGGCGCAGGGCCTTTTCGGAAATCTCGATGGAGATTTCGTCGACGCGCACGCCGGACAGTTCGACCTGGGAGATATTCGGAGCGTTGCGCAAATCGTCGCGCACTCGCTCGGCGGTCACTTTGAGCGCCTTTTCGGAGACATCGCCGTGGACGACCACGTCGATCACCCGGTTGCGGCGGATCATCTCCTTGATGACCGGTTTCTCGGTCTCCTCGGGAAAGGTGTCGATGCGGTCTACTTCGTTTTTGATGTCGTCGAGCATGCGGCTCATATCTACGCCGCGGTCCATCTCCACGCTGACCACGCCTATGCCTTCGGAAGCGGTGGAGGTGATGCGACGCACCCCCTCCAGGCCGCGGAGGCGTTCTTCGATCCGCTGGCAGACCCCTTCCTCGACCTCGGCCGGGCTCGCGCCCAAATAGGGGACCTGAATTTGCACCTGATCGAGGGAGAATTCGGGGAAGGTCTCGATCTTGGTCTGGAGCATGGCGAACAGGCCACTCAGCAGGATGAAACCCATCAGCAGATTGGCGGCGACGTGGTTCTTTGCCATCCAGGTTACGGGCGTTTTCACGAACCTACCTCCTCTTCGGTGAGGCGCACTTTCATGCCGTCGGTGACGCCGCTCAGCTGGGAGATGACGATTTGCTCATCGGCGGGTAGGTCGAGGCGGATCAGCACCTCTTCCTTCATGGCGCGGAGGACGCGTGTGTCGCGCACTCGCAGGATGCCGGTCGGGGATACGGTCCAGACCCTGTCACCCTGGCGCAGGGCGGATCGGGGTAAAGTTCTCACATCATCGGCCGGTCTGCCGGCGATGGCCACGTCGACGAACATGCCGACGGTGAGAGGTGCTTGACCGGTGGCGATACCGGCGTAAGGTTTGTCTACTTCGATGACCAGGCGCACCATGCGGCTCTGTGGATCGAGTTCACCTTCGGTGCGCACCACGCGGCCCTGCCACTGGTGAGAGCGGCCGGCAAAGGTGCCGCTGATGACAGCATTGGCCCCTTCGCGGGAAAAGAGGTGGGGACGGCCGGGCGCTTCAGCGGGAGCGCTGACGGTCTGTCCGGGTTGAGCTGCATCCTGCACACGGCCGGGCAGAGGCAGGGGAAACCAGGCCAGATCGGCGTCGGGGATCGGGACGACGATTTCCGCTTTTTCGATACTGTAGATCTGGGCGATCGGCTGGCCGGCGTTGAGATGCTGGCCGGCGTCGGCCCGGGCGGAGCGCACGCGGCCGTCGAAGGGGGCGTGGATGCGGGTGCGGCTCAGGCGGAGTTCAGCCTCTTCGAGTCTGGCCTGAGCCGCCTGGAGGTCGGCCTCGGCGGCGCGGAGTTGGGGGATGCGCAGGACCAGTTGACCGGGCTCCGTGTCCGAGCCGTCGATCCGCTCCCACTCCTGGCCGGCGACCTCCGCCTCCTCGCGGGCCAGATCCAGGCGATAGCGGCTCTGGGCGACGGCTGCGGCCGCCTGGCGCACATGCAGTTCGTAATCCCGTGGGTCGATCTCCAGGAGCAGGTCGCCAATTGTGAAGATACCGCCGGGTTCCAGTTCCGGGGATTTCCATACGGCGATGCCGGAAACCTGGGGTACCAGGTCGATTTGAGCGCTGGGGCGCACGGTCCCCTGACCTTCGACGACGACGGTGGTGCGGTTGGCGGGCACGGAAATCGCCTGAACCAGCGGTCCCAGGTAGGGGCGCTCGATTCTGGCAGGGGGGTCGCCCATAGCGCGCATCAGAGCGAATCCGGCGACGCCGACGGCCAGTATGCCGACGGGTACGATTAGTTTGACGAGCAGATTTTTCATCTCAGTGTCTCCGCACGGGGTTCGGGAGAAGGTTTGTTTTGGGAAGAACTGCTCAAGTCGACGCTGCTGTCGACAGTGGAATAGTCATCGCTGGAATCGCTCGAAGCGTCTGTTGCGGGAAAACCGCCGCCCAGCGCAAGGTGCAGATCGATGCGGGCGTCGAGCCGCTGCCGGCGCACGGTCAGCAGGCGGCTCTCGGCGTCGAAGGCGCGGCGCTGGGCTTCGAGCATGGTGATCAGATCGGACAGCCCCTTGGTGTAGCGCTCCTCGGCCAGCTGCCGGGCGGCCAGTGCCTCTTCGGTGGCTGTCTGCAGGGCGGTTTCCTGCGCAGCCAGGAAGTGCTCTCCAGCTAGAGCGGACTCGACTTCTGCATACGCTCTGAGCACGCTGCCGGCGTAGGCGGCCAGAGCCTGTTCTTCGCCGGCCCTGGCCATGTCCACGCCGGCGCGCAGCCGTCCTCCCTGGAGGAGGGGCTGGGTGATGTTGGCGAGGAGGCTCCAGATGCCGAAATCGCCGTTCAGGAGGTCTCTCAGCTCTTCGCTGGAGCGTCCTCCAGAGGCGGTCAGTCCGATGCGAGGGTAGAGAGCGGAGCGGGCCTCGGCAAGGCGTTTGTCGGCGGCAGCCAGGCGGCGTTCGGCGGCGGCCAGATCCGGGCGGCGCGACACCAGCTGTGCGGGGAGGCCGGTTGGAATTTCCTCGGGTAGAGAGGGGAATTCCTCGGGTAGCTCGAGACCGGCGGATGGATAGCGCCCCAGGAGAAGTTCGAGCTGGCGCAGGGTGCGGTCGAGCTGCTGCTGTCGCTGCTGGAGCAATCCCTCGGCGGATGCCAGGCTGGCGCGACCCAGGCGCAGGTCGAGGGAGGAGCGCAGACCGCGCCGGTAGCGGCTATAGATCTGTTCGGTGGAGATGTGGTAGTTAGCGACTGTAGCGCGAGCCAGTTCGACCTGGCGGCCGGCCTCTACGGCGGCGAAGAAGGCGCGGGCGGTTTGTGCCGACAGAGACAGGCGAGCACCGGCGAGATCCGCTTCGGCGGCCTGCAGGTCGGCGAGGGCAGCGGCCTGGCCGGCGCGTAGCCGTCCCCACAGGTCGAGTTCCCAGTTCAGATTGAGATTGACGCCGAAATTATCGCTGGTGGAACTGACCGCTCCGCCGCCGGGTATGGGCAGGCCGATGAAGTTTTGCTTGCGGCGGGAGGAATTGGCAGTGGCGGTCACCTGGGGCTGGAGGGGGGCGCCGGCGATGCGCGCCTGGGCCTGAGCCCGCTGTAGGCGGGTGGCGGCGGCCTGCAGATCGTAGTTGTTCTCCAGAGCTTCGGCGACGAGTTCATCCAGATGTGGGAGGGCAAAGCCGCGCCACCAGGATGTTTCGGTCTCGCCTGTGGAAGATGGACTGGTGGTCCAGGATGGCGGGGTCTGAAGGTCGATTTTGGGATGCTGGACTCTGGGAGCCGAGGCGCAGGAGATCAGCAAGAGGGATGCGAGCAGCGGAAGAATGGGTCTCATGAATTTTCTCCGTCCTCTGAAGGGACCGGCGCTCTGAAGCCGGCGACGGCAAAGGAGACGAGTCGGCGGCTGGTCGTTTCGATATCGGTGGGAGGACAGCGGTCGCCGGCGAGGTGTTGCAGCTTGAAATCGGCTGCCGCAGTGTGGGCGGTGACGCCGATGAGGAAGAACATGCGCCAGAGCCGCTCCTCTTCGGATAGCTCGGGAAGGATACGGGCGAATACCTCGGCAAAACGCTGGAAGCTTTCGCGGAACTCCTCGAGGGCGCGCAAAGTCCACTCTCCGGGCTCGGTGTGGACGCGTCCCATGAGACGCATGAAGTGTTCGCCGTGGGAGGAGTCGTGGCGCAGGCGGATGATGGGGCGCACGAAAGCTTCGATGACGGCCTCCAGAGTGGGAGGAGCTTCTCCGGCATCTGCTTCTGCGGCGGCCAACAGACCCAGTCGTTCATCGTTGATCGGTCCCAGGCGGCGGGCGATGACGGCCTGGAAGAGGGCTTCCTTGGAGCCGAAGTGGTAGTTGACCGAGGCTATGTTGGCATCGGCTTCTGCGGTGATGGCGCGCAGCGAAGTTTCGGCTATACCCTCGGTGGCAAAGAGATGCTCGGCAGCGTCGAGAAGGCGTTCCTGAGTGTCGCAGTGGTGGGAAGCGCCGTCGCAGGGATGGGATGTTTTGTTCATGACAGCCTCCAAGTATTTAAACGCATGATTGAATTAAACGTTTGAATATAAATCTGTCAATGGAGATCGTGGAGATTTTACAGATGTGTCGAGGAGGGCCGATTAGAATGTCTGGGTTTGGAGGAAGAAAATCTGCTGGGGTTTTGTTGCTGGAATTCAAAAAAAAGTAAAACGAGCGGGGATACGGAATCTCTCGTTTCCCCGCTCGATACTGATGGAGAATGGCGATCAGCCGGCGAAGCTGGCGTAGTAGCTTTCGGTTTCCTCGGGGGTGAGAGGTTCGTCCAGGACCAGGAGGGCGTAGCGCAGTTCGAGGCTGTCGCCTTTTTCGATTTCCAGATCCCCCTCCATGAGCAGGCCGGCGCCCAGCAGGTTGGCGCGGGTGAACCAGGTCACCGGATGGCGAGGATTGGCGGGATGGTCCATCATGACGACCTGGCCGCCGGTGGCCCCCTGAGCGCTGACCCAGCGGGCGTGCTGGCCCATGATCGCCTCGTGTCCTTTGCGCCCTTCGCTGCAGCGGTGCAGGGCTTCGGTGAAGGGCGGGCCCATGCGCAGCTCCAGGCCGCTGTAACGGGCGGCGCGGGAGGCGCCCAGGGTCAGTTTGTCGACGGTGGGCTCGATGCGAGTGGAGATGAGGAAGCAGTATCCGGTGGAGATGAAGAAGCAGTATCCGGCTTGATCGGACAGGGGCTGGATGGCAAAGGTGCGAGTCTCGGTGGCCAGAGAGTCGTCATTCTGGTCGAGCCAGGTGAGTTTTTCCTCGACGGCGATTCCGTCGCCGTCCGCTTCCAGGCGGGTGAATTGGTCGTGGCGCTGGACTCCGTGGGTGTGTGGGACGTCTTCGTAGCGGTCGCGTTCGGGGATGTACCAGCCGCCGCCCCACAGGTTGGCCTGGTTGGCGTGGACCCAGCCGAAGTAGAGGCCGGTGTGCCAGGTGTGGTCGCCGGGGCGGTACTCGGTGATCTGGATGCCGGAGGGGGTGTGGAGCGGGTGGAAGCAGGGTTTGGGGGCGTCGGTGCGCGGTAGCTCTTCGGTGGCCAGGTAGCGGGCGGCGAGTTGGTCGCCGCTGTGGATTTCAAAGCCGAGGGGGGTGTCGTGCAGGGTCAGTGCGGTCATTTTTTCACCTCATTAATGGTATTTCTCGACGGAATGACTCCGTCGTGCGCCGCAGTTCGCCGTCGAGTGTAAGCTGCGGTCTACAGCTCAACAGGGGGCGGGCTTTGGATATATCGAGAAGCGTTCTCGCTGTGGTCAACCCCGGCGGGGCTGGACCCCCTGCCGCAGGACGTCGACCAGGCGTTCGGCGCTGTGCCCATCCCAGAGGGCAGGGATCGGATAGTCCGTTCTGTGGTCCTGGTCGAGAATGGCATGGGCTGCAGCAACGATGCGCTGTGGGTCGCAGCCGACGAGTTGGTTGCTGCCTTCTGTGATGGTCACGGGTCGCTCGGTGTTTTCGCGCAGGGTCAGGCAGGGAACGCCGAGAGCGGTGGTCTCTTCGGCGAGGCCGGCCGAGTCAGTCAGCACCAGGCGCGCTGTCTGCTCCAGGCGGACGATTTCAAAGTAACCGAGGGGATCTATGCGGCGCAGATTGGGCATGGCCTCAAATCGCTCTGTAAAGCCGAAGATCTCGATGCGGCTGCGGGTGCGCGGATGCACGGGGAAAACGATGGGGAGGCGTTGCTGAACTTCTTCCAGAGCATCGAGGAGGCCGGCTAAAGTCTCGGGGTTATCGACGTTGGAAGCCCGGTGCAAGGTGGTCAGGGCGAAAGCCTGCGGCTCGAGGCCCAGTTCTGCGAGGATCGGCGAAGCTTCGGCCCGTTCGCGGAAGCGCAGCAGGGTGTCGATCATCACATTGCCCACGCGGTGGATGCAGTGGGCGGGTACGTTTTCGTCGAGCAAGTTTTGATCGGCATCTTCCGAATAGGTGAAGAGCAGATCGGAGAGCGCATCGGCGACAATACGGGTGAGTTCTTCGGGCATGGTGCGGTCGCGACTACGCAGGCCGGCTTCGACATGGGCGACGGGTATGAAACGCTTGGAGGCGGCCAGGGCACAGGCCGAAGTCGAGGTGACGTCGCCTACGACTATCACCAGGTCGGGCGCTACTTCGGCGAGAAATTGGTCGAATTTGGCGATGATATCGGCCATCTGCTGCGCTTCGTTGTCGCGGACTACGTCGAAATAGGCGTTGGGCGGAGGGAGTTCGAGTGCCTGGAAGAAGACTTCGGAGAGCTGGTAGTCGTAGTGTTGGCCGGTATGGACCAGGAAGGGGGTGAATTCCGCAGGGAATCGGTGCAGTTCGGCCAGTATGGGAGCAATTTTCATGAAATTGGGCCGGGCTCCGGCCACGACGACGATTTTCATAAGCTCAAAGGGGGGAAAAGGGGAGGTTTTGCCCATCTTGCGGGAGGCGGAAGACTAAAATATACCGGCGTCCGGTCGGCGAGGCAAATGGGGAGGTATGGGGCTCCTATGGAGAGATTGAGGGGGGCTGAATAATTTTTTTCTCAGGTTGGAATGGAGCGGCGTAAACGTCGAAAAAACAGCCACCAAGAGATGTTCTTTTTAATTCTTGTCAAGACAAATTTAACATTTATAAGATGTTAATTATCAATATGTTGCATTTCATTACCGACATCGATCGGAAAGAGTTCAGAAGCAATTGACTTTTGATTTTAAAATGGCTATGTTTGACGGCGCTGGTGCCCTACTCCCCCCCGTTTCGGGCGCCGGCGGCATGGCTCCCCTGTCCAACCTGGCCCGAGCGTTTCCGCCAGGTTTTGCTGTTCCCTGCCCACAGGTTTCTCCTATACTCCTCCGCAACCAGGCGGTTCAAGCTCTGTCAACTCTCGCAGGATAAGTATGATGTCTTCTAGCGCTGGTTTTGTCCATCTGCACGGTCACAGTGAATTCAGTCTGCTCGATGGTGGATGCAAGGTCAAGGCGATGGCCGAACGGGCGGCGGAGTTGGGGATGCCCGCTCTGGCGGTTACCGACCACGGGAGCATGTTCGGAGCGATCGAGCACTACAATGCCTGTAAGAAGGCGGGTATCAAGCCGATCATCGGCTCCGAGGTATACGTCGCCATTGAGAGCCGGCATCTGCGCAAGGCCGCCAGGGGGCTGTCACACGGCTCCAACCATCTGGTTTTGTTGGCCAAGAACAATATCGGCTACAGAAATCTGACCAAGCTGGTCTCCAAGGGATATCTAGAAGGTTACTACTACAATCCCCGGATCGACAAGGAGTTGCTGCGGGAGTATAGCGAGGGATTGATCTGTCTGTCGGGCTGTGTCGGCGGGGAGATTCCGCATCTGATCAATCGCGATGGTCTGGCCGAGGCCGAACAAGCGGCGCTCGAGTTCGCAGACATTTTTGGAGACGACTTCTACCTGGAGATCCAGCGGCACGGCATCGATATCGAGCCGAAGATCAACGACGGGCTGCTGAAGCTGCACAAAAAGCTGGGGCTGCCGCTGGTGGCCACCAATGACTTCCACTTCCTCAGCGCCGACGACCACGCCGCCCACGACGCCCTGATCTGCATTCAGACCGGTAAGACGATCCAGGAAGAGAACCGGATGTGCTATCCGGAAGGGCTCTACATGAAGTCGCCGGACGAAATGTACGCACTGTTCGACGATTACGCCTACGCGCTGGAGAATACGGTGAAGATCGCCGAACAGTGCGATATAGAGCTGACTTTCGGCGAGATGCACATGCCGAATTTTCCGATACCCGAGGAGTTTGCCAACGATGCGGAATATCTCACCCATCTGGCCAACGAAGGGCTGAAACAGCGGTACGAGCGGATCGACACGGCGCTGCAGGAGCGTCTGGACTACGAGTTGGGCATCATCAACGAAATGGGCTTCCCCGGCTATTTTCTCATCGTTCAAGACTACATTGATTTTGCCAAGAACAACGGGATTTCAGTGGGACCGGGGCGCGGTTCGGTGGCGGGTAGCCTGGTGGCCTACTGCTTGCGGATTACCGACACCGATCCGATCAAGCACACTTTGCTGTTCGAGCGCTTCCTGAATCCCGAGCGGATCAGCATGCCGGACATTGACATCGACTTCGCCGATACCGGACGGGACAAGATCATCCGCTACGTGGTCGAGAAATACGGCGAGGCGAATGTGTCGCAGGTGATCACCTTCGGAACGATGGGGGCCAAGGCGGTGATCCGCGACGTGGGGCGCGTTCTGGGGTTGTCGTTCGGCGAGGTAGATGTCATCGCCAAGCTGGTGCCCAACGAGCTGAAGATCACGCTGGGCGACGCCATCGATAAGGTGCCCGAACTGCGGCAGATGGCCGATTCGCGGGACGAGAAGGGGCAGCTGATTTCATATGCACGCAAGCTGGAGGGACTGGCCCGCCACGCTTCGGTGCACGCCGCTGCGGTGATCATCGCCCCCGGCGATATCACCGATTATGTACCCCTGTACAGGGCTCCCAAGGACGGTCGCGTCACCACTCAGTTCGATGGACCGACCTGCGAGGATATGGGCCTGCTGAAGATGGATTTCCTGGGATTGAAGGAGCTGTCGCTGATGGACGAAGCGACGCGGCTGATCCGCCTGCAGGAGCCGGATTTTGACCTGGATGCCATCCCCTGGGATGACCGACTGACTTTTGAGTTGTTCAGTCGCGGGGAGACGGTGGGTGTGTTCCAGTTCGAGAGTTCGGGGATGCGCGAATATCTCAAGCAGTTGGAGCCGGACAAGCTCGAAGACGTCATCGCCATGAACGCCCTGTATCGACCGGGGCCGATGGCGCGCATCCCGGATTTCATCGATCGCAAGCACGGCCGCCAGGAGGTCACTTACGATCACGAGGTTTTGGAGCCGGTTCTGGAAGAGACGTACGGGGTAATCACCTATCAGGAGCAGGTGCAGCGGATTGCCCGCGACATGTCGGGTTTCACCCTGGGACAGGCGGACGGCATCCGCAAGGCGATGGGGAAGAAGATCGCCGCGTTGATGGAAAAATACAAAAAAGACTTTTTGGCCGGTGCGGTCGCCAATGGAGTGGAGAGGGATATCGCCCAGAAGGTTTGGGCCGATATCGAGGTCTTTTCGGGGTACGGTTTTAACAAGTCGCATTCGGCCAGTTACGCGGAGGTGGCCTACAAAAACGCCTATCTCAAGGCGAACTTTCCCAAGGATTACATGGCCGCCAGTCTGACCACCGACCGCAACAACACCGACCGGCTCACCATACTGCTCGACGAATGTCGGCACATGGAGATTCCGGTGCTGCCGCCCGATGTCAATGAGAGCACGCTCAACTTCACGCCGACCGAGGAGGGGATCCGCTTCGGCATGGCGGCGATCAAGAACGTGGGGGAGGGGGCAGCCCAGAATATCGTCGATGTGCGCGTCGAAGGGGGGGCTTTTGGGGATCTGTTCGAATTCTGCGAGCGGCTCGACCTGCACGCGGTCAACAGGAGGGTGATCGAGAGTTTGATCGCCGCCGGCGCTCTGGATGGCCTGGAGGGACACCGTGCCCAGCAGTTCGAGGCGCTGGATCTGGCGCTGCGAGCGGCGCAGAAGGCCCAGGATGCGCGGGAGCGGGGCCAGATCAGCCTGTTCGAGGCGGGGAACGGCAGTGGCGGTGCGGAGATGGAGAAATTTGAGCTACCCGAGGTGGAGGAGTGGAACGAAACGGATCAGCTGGCCCGGGAGCGCGAACTGCTGGGATTTTACATCTCCAGCCATCCTCTCAACCCATATCTGCGCGATTTGAAGAGTTTTGGAACTTCTTTGAGCGAGCTCGAAAATCAGCAGGCCGGGTATCAGATGCGGGTTGGAGGGTTGATCACCCGAATCAGCAAGCTGCACGATCGCCGCGGCCAGCCGTTCGCCTTCATCACGCTGGAAGACATGCAGGGAAAGGGGGACGTGGCTTTCTTTTCGGAGGTCTACGCCGCCCATCAGGAATTGCTGGAACAGGATCAGGTGATCATGATCGAAGGTCGGGTCACCGAGCGCAACGGCCGACTGAGCCTGCAGGCCGAGAAGGCGATGCCGCTGGAGCAGGCCCGCGAACAGTTGACCAAGGCGGTCAACCTGTCGCTTCCATACGAAGAAGTGGAGCGGGAGATGCTGGCCGAGTTGAAGCGGCTGTGCGAGCGCTACATGGGTGACTGTGAACTACTGCTCCATCTCAAGAACGGTGGCGAAAAGGATGCTGTGGTGCGTTCGCGCAGCATTCGGGTCAAGCCGTGCGACGAACTGCTGCACGAGATCGACGGTCTGATCGGTCCCAAGCGAACCTGGCTGACCATGGAGACATCGGTGCCGCGTCCGGTGGTGCAAGAGGAGCGTCGACGCTGGGCTTCGTGAAACCGATTTAAGCCGGCGGGCATCCAAAGAGCAACGGGCCCGCCGATGGTTGTGGTTTGGATGACCGGAGGGCAACAGTCCTCCGGTCTTTTCTGTTTCGACGGTTCCGTTGCCCTTTGTGAAAGGGGCAGGCCCTTGTGGGAATCGGCGATAGGGGCGAATTTTGTCGTGCTCAGTCGCATTTTACAGATATCGATAGAGGCCGGTGGAATCGGGTGGCCCTCACGCAAAACTGAGAAAGAACTCATGCGCATGTTCAAATTTGCTATGATAGCCGTTCTGGCAGGTGTGGTCGGCTGTGGCTCTCAGCAGGCTCAGGAGAGTCGGAAGGTGGGGAACGCAAAAGTAGACGCAGACTTTCCTCCGGCATCCTTCTTCGAGATGAAGGATTACCGAGGTCAAACTGTCGATCTGCGCGATTACGAGGGGAAGGTGGTAGTGCTCAACTTCTGGGCTACCTGGTGTGGTCCGTGTCGCTATGAGATTCCGCATCTGGTGGAACTGCGCAAAGGGTTCGATCCGGACGAAGTGGCGATCATCGGGGTTTCGCTGGACCAGGGAGAAGCGGAGCAGGTCCGACCGCTGTTGGCCCAGTTCATCGACCATTACGGGATCAACTATCCGATTGTGCTCGACAACAAATCCGAATTGATAAGGCAATTTTACAAGAGAGATCTATCGACGCTGGGCGTGCCGATGACTTATGTCATCGATCAGCAGGGACAGATATACGGGAGGCACGCCGGTCTTCCAATCGATGCCAGCGGGAAGCCCAACCCGGGCAAGGTGTTGGGCGAGGAGATCCAGGCGCTTCTCGATCGCACGTAAGGGGAGTGCAGCAGAAAAAAGAGAGGGGTGATCCAGAACGGATCACCCCTCTCTTTTTTATTGCTCTGTAACGAATGGAGAATCAATAATTGGAGTAGCACTCTTCCAGGACTTTGTCGCCGTGGCGTTCGACCAGGACCTCTTTGAACTTCTGGATGGAGGTGCCGTTCCGCAGATGATCGAGCATCACCTTTCTGGACATCACCATCATCGTACCCTTCACGTAGTCGGGGAACCGACTGAAGCTGCATTCGACCGGTTCGCCGGTAACGCAGCAGTTTTCCTCGACGTCGAGTTCGACCTGGGAACCTGGATCGAACGAAAGATCGGTGCTTTCGTCATCGTTGGTGGATTCGGCGGCTGCTTTCTTTTTGGCCATAACTATTCGCTCCTTCTTAGTTTTTACCGGAAACATACAAATATAGATTGATTTTGCCTAAGAGCAAGAGGCAGAAACAGTTGACGCAGGTTTCTGGAATCTGAGTAGATGGGCTGTGAAGAAGCTGATTCTTTCCCCCAAGGGGGATGCCTACCCTCAAAAAGGCAGCGCCTACCCTCAAAAAGGCAGCGCCTACCCTCAAAAAGGTAGGTCGTCGAAGCGGGAGAGGATATCTGGGCCGTCGCGGGTGACGACCACGGTATGTTCGAATTGGGCGGAGAGGAGGCCGTCGACAGTGACCGAGGTCCATCCGTCTTCGAGGTCGCGCACGTCGGATGTGCCCTGGTTTACCATCGGTTCGATGGTGAAGACCATGCCGGACTGCAGGCGGCGGCCGGTCCCGGGGCTGCCAAAGTGGAGTATCTGAGGGTCTTCGTGAAAAGCGCGACCGATGCCATGGCCGCAATACTCGCGCACCACCGAGTAACCCTGCTCTTCCACGTAGCTCTGGATGCTATGGCCGAGATCGCCCAAACGATTGCCGGGAACGGCAGCCTGGAGGCCGATCTCCATGGCCTGGCGGGTGGAGGAGAGGAGTCGCATCGCCTCGTCGTCGGTCTGGCCGGCGATCATAGTGACGTTCATGTCGCCGTGATATCCGGCCTTTTTGACGGCGATATCGACGGCGAGGATATCCCCTTCACGGAGAACGCGCTGCCCGGGGATACCGTGCACCACCTCGTCGTTGACGGAGATGCAAATGCTCCCGGGATAGGGTGGCCTGCCGGGCACTTCGTACCCTTTGGCACTGGCCACTGCCCCCTGCTTGCGGATGAACTTTTTGGCGACCTGGTCGAGTTCGAGAGTGGTGACGCCGGGAGATATTTCCTCCATGACGCATGCCATCGTTTCGGCGGCGATGCGACAGCTAGCGCGTATCTTGTCGATCTCCTTGTCGGATTTAAGATGTATCATGTAGCCAGTTTTCTCGCTCTGAATAGGGATAGCAGATGGTCGAATCCGCAGCTTTTGCGCTGATGAAGATCGTCATTTAGATTCCAATCTGTCAAGGGATAACGTGCCACAGATCGCCAATTCCGAAGGGATTGAGCGGCAGGGATTGAGCGCTACGTCGGAGAAGGCAATGTCAGAACCACTCGTCTCCATTCTGATGCCGGTGTACAACGCCGCCGCCACCCTGGATGAGGCGTTCGAGAGTCTGCGCAATCAGAGCCTGAGAGATTTTGAGATC
>Ga0257125_1001834_pt1 | contig 19640 bp, 20 predicted proteins | sample SI106_200metaG_FD_190183 | JGI IMG/M metagenome (GOLD analysis project Ga0257125, IMG submission 190183) | Marine microbial communities from Saanich Inlet, British Columbia, Canada - SI106_200 | ecosystem: Environmental > Aquatic > Marine > Inlet | place: Canada: British Columbia | collected...
CATTATTTCGGGCCTCTTCGGATTTAGTTTTATCTTCTAACATAACTTTCTCCGAAGTTGCCCGCTTTGTCAATCAAAATCGTGAACTACTGAAATTAGGTAATTCCACTGTGCGCTCCTTTATTTTTCCATGAAATCAAGGTAGTGGGCTTGATATTCCAGAATCGAACGCTCCAAAGTTTCTGCAACCGCCCCAACTTCAAACTTCGGAGAGCGCATTGCCGATTGCTGTTGTTCGCAAGCATAAATATCCTCAAGCATGACATCGTGCGATTCAAGGGGATCATCAGCATCGGGATTCGGCTCTTGCACCTTGCTCCATTTTGACCAACGCATCCAACCTGAATTATATTGCGTAGTTGTCATTGGCATAGTGCGTACACGTATATCCACCAGAGTTCGATTCGGGGCAATGGGAGTGATATTGAGTGTTGTCCAGCCTACTTCTGTCTCAGTGATCCCAAAATTTGGGAAAAGCATATGTACGTATGCACCTATATTCTCGTCAGGAATATGGTCGATCACGGGCATTGGGGCAACCTTATGGAGATTCTTTTTATAAGATTTGCTTAGTGGCTCAAAAAAAGTCCAGTGACGCCCCGCATAAGTATAGCGTTGTGATTTATGTTCATACATGTTGAGTGTATCTGCATGTAAGTGAGCCAAATGATAGCCATCCATATAATTTTCTATGAATATCTTCCAGTTGGCTTTAATATCGTATTGATAGCGTACGCCGTCATATTCGACCAGTTTTTCAGGTTGATGAGGCCCCATATGATCGGGGAGGTCGGCCAACCATTCACTCAAAGGAGGTGCATCAACTTCGGGGTGAACGAAAATCATCCCTTTCCACGCGGTAACTGATGCTGGGTGGAGTCCCATTTGGCTTTTATCCAGACCAGGGAATTCTTTCTGGCTTGGCACACTTTTCAATTCGCCATCTAACCCGTAGACCCAATGGTGATAGGGGCAAACGATCATCTTTTTAGATTTTCCTGTCGTGCGCAATAATTCTGTACCGCGATGGCGACAGATATTGTAGAAAGCTTTTAGCTCATTATCTTCACCACGTACCACGATCAGAGGCTGCAAACCGGCCCGAACACAAAGATGATCCCCTACATTGGGAATATCTTCCAACATTCCGGCAAATTGCCAGACTTTGCTGAAGAGCAGCTCCTGTTCTTTATCGAACCATTCCTGTGATGTATAGGCTTCTACAGGTAGTCGCCATTTTTTTTCTGAGGTCATTTTTCTCTCCAGAAACTATGAAAAAATTTGTATCACGATCAAATCAACGACTGATAAGCCCGCAAGGATGAGCACCCAAACCCACCATTTTAGGTGGAAGTTTTTTGCTACGAGCATTTCTGCAACTGTCCAAACTGTGATATAGATCGCCCATATCCACCAATCATGTATATGGTTGGCTATCATGAAGATCATCCCGATCATGAAGACAAGCATCACGATCAGAAATTTGATAAAGTCTTTGTTTTTAGTCATAATATTTATTTCCTTTTGGTCTAGCAACTTAGGGGAACATCCACTCAAGGAATGAGCCTAAATTATCTTTGCCTTCAAGCACGTCCAGCGCATAGATTTCTGTAAATCCGCAATTTTCACAAGCTGCAAAAGCATAACGATGTGTTTGGGCATTGAAGAAGCTGCCCCAGCTATCATCGCCCATAGCCAGGCGCTCTACCGATGCGCCTTTATGTTGACATTTACTGCAAACAAATTTTTCGCTCAGGAATTTTTCAGTTTTTTTCTTACTCACGATACACCTACCACATCATTTCTTTTTCTAATTTCTTGGCGAGTTTACTGCGCTTGGCGTAATACCAGAACCAGTTTTGTCCACCTTTAAGTTCTTTGGGGGTCATCAACTTGGGCTGGAAGACTACGTGGTTGCCATCATATTTTGACCAATCTTTTGTGAGCAAACGCCCTTCGGTATCAAGCTGGCTAAAGGTACGCGTTCCTGGGAAGGGGATCAGTAAAACAGCGTGGGGAACATCAACCCCAACTTCATTGATAAATTCTAATGATCGCTCGAAGATGCTTTTGTCTTGTTGGTCGAAACCAAAAATTTGGGCTGAATCAACGACAACATTATATTCATGGTAACGGCGGATATATTCTTTTACTTCCTGGACTTTGACGAAGCCTTTGCCCGCTTTTTTGAGCGCATCTTGTGATGGCGTTTCAAGACCGACGAGGATATAGCGCATCCCGCTTTTGGCTGCGAGTTGCAGGAGTTCTTCATCTTTTGCCATATTGACAGTTGTTTCACCCATCCATTGGATGTTGAGCGGGATAAGCGCCGTGAGCAATTCTCGGATGTAATCTGGGTCGCCCATTAGGTGGTCGCTATGCAACTCGATCCATTTTGCGCCGGAATTTTTGATCTCATCGACAATTTGCCCGACCGGGCGATAGCGCATACCCTTATTGAAGAAGGGTGTGACGACACAATAAGAGCAATGATATACACAACCACGTGAGACCATTACTGTCCAGGCGTTGCCGTACCAGCTTTTGTCGATCAGTTGTGTGGAGAAGGGCTTTAACGTTGCCACGTCCACTGGCTCGGTGCGCTGATAACGCGGTAGCAAGCTCCCAGCACGGTAGTCTTCGAGTAATTGCTCCCAAACTCCTTCGGCTTCGCCGACGATGATCGTATCTGCGTGCTGCTGCGCTTCATCCGGCATAAATGTGACGTGCAAACCAGCCAGAACAACAGTCTTTCCTTTCTTGCGGAATTTCTTGGCAATCTCGTAGGCACGCAAAATGTCGGGGGTGGATGCGAAAATGGCGACGACATCGGCATTGCTGCGATAGTTAACTTTCATATCCATCGTTTCATCGACCATTTCGATACCGACGCCTTTGGGCGTGGTTGCTGCCAATGAAAAGATGCTTTGGGGAGGGGACCCCATATATTTTTTGTATTCTTTGAAGGCGCTTTGTGCAGAGGCTTTGATGAGATAGATGTTCATTTTCTATTCCTTTCGAGATAATGCTCGAGATTAGTAACGGTTCCAGTAAGTTGACCAACCGAAAATCCAGGCGAGCAGCCACCACAATCCCATAACAGCTAATGTTGAGATTAAGAGGGCAAAATACCAAGGGATTCCCATGTAGAGCCATAAGAAAAAGAAAAGGGCGAAATCGGCGATGGCGGCAATAGCATTTTTGATAAAGTCAGACATTTTATATTCCTTTTATTTATGCGTTTTTGAAACAATTTGAGATTTCTTGTAAGCGAATGATCTGCTGGATGAAGAGGGGGAGCGAAACTAGCCCTTCGACAAATTGGAAGACGTACATGAGGATGGAGAAGATCGCGCCGTAATTGGTTGTGCCGCTGTTGATAACTGCAATGGGGGCATAAACCAGTAATCCGATGATGCCTGTCCAGAGAGCGGCGTAATTCCAGGTTTCAAGATCAGAGAGTTTGATATTCCAGCCTATGAGCGACTTATAATGCGCGCGCATTGCTTCTGTGCCTTCGGCGGAGAGGGCGTTGACCATATTCTCGATCTCGTTGTTGTAGCCCTTGTTATAGATAAAGTTCTTATTCCCGCTAAAAACATAGATGAGTACCATCAGTAGAAAGAGCAGGGTACAAGCCCAGAAAACGGGGATACTCAAGGTAGCTACGACGATCAGGATACCTACAACACCGATCACGCTTGATACGATAGTGGGGACAGAGTTCTCAAGAAACTCGACAAATTCTGTTAATAGGGATGAACGCGCAGAAATCTTTGAGATCGAGCTTTTATTTTCACGTTCCCTGAGTACCATTTCTTCTGAAAGCGTAATATAAATGCTTGTGTAGGCACGAGTGTCATAAAAACGTCTGCCGCTGCCGATGAGTAATCCCAAAATCCCCAAACCAGCCAGTGCATAAATTCCGCTGTAACTTTTCTCCAGAAGGTCATTGATCGCAAAACCAATGAAAAGGGGATAGAGCAGATCGAGAATGGCTTCAAAAAGTACGAGGAAAAAAGTGAAAGATACTTTGCCTTTGAAACGGGATAATAGCCCACCGATAGAGATTGTTGTTTTTTGCATGGGTTTAGTTATCCTTTGGACCCAGCCCAGAAAGCAGTGTCCGATATACAAGATGATGCGCATCTCGCCGCGCAATATACCCTTCGTGAACCGATGACCAGGCAGAATAGATCAGCGCTTCTACAGCCGATACCGCCCAAGCGGTAGGAACTTCGGGAGCCAAAACGCCCTCAGCTTTAAGGTTTTCAAAGAGTTCTACCCAATCATGTGCGTCTTTTTGATATAGTGCTTGAATTTCGGGGTCTTCTTCAAAGGTACGCTCTAGCATTAAAAAATAATACCGATCTCCCAAAGGGATGGTCGCCTCCAAAATACTCAGAAACAAATCAGTGCCTGATAGATTTTGTGCCAAAACAGGTGTCAGGGCATCATTCATTTGTTGATAGGATTCAAGGATCAATTCACGAATAAGGTCATCGCGGGAGGGGAAGTGACGATATAAGGTTGCTCTCCCAACTCCGGCAAAGTCTGCTACTTCACTGATCGGGGCACCAGGGTTTTTAGAAAAAACGATTACTGCTGCATCTAATAAAATCTCACGAGTGTCTTTTTTCATATCAATCCTTTTGTAGTATTTGCATTTCAAATGAGACAAATATGTCTCATTTGAAATGATATTATCTCGTTCTTGATGAATTGTCAAGAGTATTTTTCTCTTTCAGTACAGTTGTCTTTTTTTAGAGAGAAAACTCTCTTTTATCCCGGCATGAATTTCATAAACAGGGATGAAATCCAAGTTCCAGCTGGCTTGTTGTTTTATATATTATTTCTCTAAAAGTGAGAAGTTATATATAATGAAGCAGGAGAAAACTCAAATAAGGATAGGACGGATTCATGAGCGAAAATATTGTGGATATTAGGAAGTGGACAGCAGCTTCAAAGTGCCCATCTTGTAAGGGGAAACTTCGCAAACAGGGAGAAGTTGAACAATCTTCTCTTGAAGATTTAGTAGAAGCTGGGAGGATTTTATTAAGATTTGCTGGCTTTCTTACGCTTGTAGGCTATGTGAAGCAGGCTGCGCTGATCTGGGTAAAGGCAATCAGGGCAGGGTTGAAAGCAAGTTCAGTCTTAAGACAATGTAAAAGCTGTGGGGAATTTGCTACGAAATGTCCAAAATGTAAAAGGATAATTCCTACTGGTAGCAAACCCGGGGTTGATGGAGATATCCACACAACATGCCCACATTGCACGTTGAAAATTACTGCGTGGCTTATAACCGCAGAAGAAGTTGAGAAAGAAGAAAAACGCCAGCGTGAAGTCAAAGAGAATACATTTTTCGATTATGACTGGGACTGATCTCTATGAAGCGCCAACAAAGATACTAAAAATCACTCATCAAATGGCGAATACTTTTTTACAGGACAAATATCCAATATATATAGAGAAAGGGCTCTTATCATCTCTAACGAATTCTCATAGAATAAAACTATTCTAAAGAAGACGAGGTCACCATGAAAATCCCCTTTATCAAAGCATCCACGCAAGAGTTCATCAAAGAGGCCCGAAAAACTCCAAACTACTCTCTGCTCGATTTTTTGCACGGCTATATCTATGGACGTTGGATCTATCATTATATTGACATCGGCACAGGAAATCACCCCGCAGCAAAAAAGTATGTGGAGATGAAAAAGCGTTTCGGGATCAAACCCAAAGATGAACTTGCTACTGATAAAAAAGGGATGGCTGAAACCTATCATGGGAAAGCTATTCCGCTTGAAACGGCAACGCAGATGGTACAGATCAACGAAGAGATCAATATTCCCGACCTTGAACAGGTCATCCCCTACAAACGAGCGCGCTCCATCGTGATGAAAAACCCCGAACATATCCTTGCGATCGACTGCCCCTGTCGCGCGGCGAAAGAGAACCCCTGCACACCCATCGACGTTTGTCTCGTTATTGGCGATCCATTTGCTTCTTTCATCCGCGAGCATCATCCCGACCGCTCCCGAGAGATCACCCCTGACGAAGCCATTGATATTCTCAAAGCCGAAGATGAACGTGGACACGTCCATCACGCCTTTTTCAAGGATGCGATGCTTCAGCGTTTTTACGCTATCTGCAATTGCTGCGAATGTTGTTGCGGCGCAATGAACGCGCATAATCACGGCACGCCAATGTTGGCGTCTTCGGGCTACGTGGCGCAAATAGATGAAGATATGTGTATCGCTTGCGAAGCCTGTGTAGATACCTGTCAGTTCGGGGCGTTGGAGATGGAAAACTTTTCGATGAGCGTGGTTTACGAGAGTTGTATGGGGTGCGGCATTTGCATCGATAAATGTGACCAAGCCTCCATCACGCTCGTCGCGGATGAGCAGAAGGGTATCCCATTGGAAATTTGTGCATTGATGGAGCAAGTTCAGTAGAATGTAAAAAATCACGGGAGAATTAGATGAGCAAAAATACCGACACAGGTATAACCCCTTTCGACCTCCTTGAAGATATTGATCCCGGGGAGAGAATCCTACTTAAGCTTTTTTTTCGTGAACCTAGGCTCAGTGAAGAAGAATTAAGGGAGGCTGTAGCAGAACTCCCAAAACGAAACGCTCTCTCGCTTGAAGAAACCGATACACTTCTTGATGAATTGCAGGCAAAGGGCTGGGTAAAAAAGATAGAAAATACCTATACTTTGTTGCAACAGACAAATAAAAAAGGGTGGAGCCTGCATGATATAGATAGAAAGCTCTTCTATGAAGAAAGCATAACGGAAAGCGAATTATTTTATACCGAGGAAGAAGAGCTTGCTGAGGATGAAAGAGAAAGTGCTGCCAAGGAAAGCTTCCTCGATAAACTCGCCTATATTTTTGTAGAGAACAAAGGCATGCTTTTCATTTTGATAGGCGCATCCTTGGTTAACACCTTCGTGCTGGGCATCGTTGACGTGATCGCCGTCTCGGGCTTTGTGGGCTATACAGGTATAGAAAATCTCCCCTGGCTCTGGTGTGGCAAGCTTATCTTAAGTTTCTTTCTCTCATCAATCGTTGTCCAGGTCATCGACAGGCTGCCTCGCATCACAATGATGCGTACCCTCATCGCTTTCCTGCTGGGCACATATTTGCTGCTTGCCCTCTTCTTCTTCCTCGATCTCTCTACAAAGATACTTTATCCGATCATGTATCTGGTCTATGCACAGCAAGCAATATTGTTCCCGATGGTCTTCTGGAATTTTGCCACCCAGCGATATAACCTCGCGAAGGCAAAAAAGTATTTTCCAATACTTGCATCAGGGGAATTACTCGGGCGCTTGCTGGGATACAGTCTTTTTACGCTTACGGGCTTATTAGGTTACGTAACCGTCAGCGAAAGCATGATCGAAAATCCCTCTGCCCTTATGGTCGTGAGTGGTTTTCTCTACGCGATCGGGTACTTTCTATTTACACGCACCTCTACCCCAACAGAAACCGTCCAAATTCAAGAGAAAAGCGCTTTCTTTGAAAATATCAAAAGCAGCTTTGAGATGATTCGCCAAGTGCCCTTCTTTCGCTACGTAGCCATGCTGGTAGCACTCACAAGAGCCATCCTTCTCATTCTTCTCTACAATTTCTATGTTAGCCTTAATGCCGCATCAGAACAGGGTTTCCAATTTCAGACACTCTATAGCATCTACAATCTGGCTTTGCTGTTCATCCCCCTTCTCTTCCAATGGACGAGCGGAGAAAATCTTCTCGGTAAAATTTCTCCGGCAATTGGCTATCTAGTGCTCCCCTCTACACTGCTGCTTTGTGTAGGGTACACATTCGCCTTCCCATCTATCTTGAGTGGCGTTATCGTTCTCTTTGTCGCCAAGATCGTTTATCGTGGCTGGCATATGCCCCTCTACCAATCACTCTATGCGCTTGTCCCGGAAGAACGGCGTGGGCGTGTGCGTGTGCTCATCGGAAACTATGCCTATATTTTCGGATCGCTCATCAGTGCCATTCTCACAGGTCTGGTGTTGATCATTGTTCCTCTTCTTGAAACGGACGTCGTAAGCGCTCGTACCCTCTACTTGCTTACCGCGCTACTGGCAGCGATCGGCGCAGTATACATCGCCTTCCGCATCCGTTCTACCTACGAAGATAGTCTCTTCTCATGGCGTATAGCACGCCGAAAACGTGATTCAGAACTGATGACGGAACTTGATTTCTAATCCTTGGAAAAAGAAGAAAGCCCTAATGGCACACAAATAATTTGGCTAAAGAATGCTATTCAACGTTGGGAACGTGAGAATAGAGTATCTGGAAAATCTGCACGCTGATCATTTAGACTGCTTAAACAGGAGATAGGTATGGACGATCAATCACAGGAAAAACTTATTCAGCTTATCAGAACCCAGAAAATTACTTCTCTTGGGACATCGGTGCAGGGGCAGCCGCTGGTCTCTATGGTTTTGTATGGGGCTTCAGTTGATTTTGCAGCGTATCATATTCATATCAGCCAGTTGGCGCAACATACACAAAATATTATGGCGAATCCGCGTGTTAGCCTGATGATCTGTGAATCTGTACGCACAAATATTAATCCCCAAACCCTGGCACGCCTTTCGATTATGGGAAAAGCATCACTGCTTTCGCCGATGAATGCGGAGTATGCAAGTGCAAAAGAGCAATATCTTGAGAAATATCCCTTTGCGAAGATGAATTTTCAACTAGGTGATTTTTCTTTGTATGAGATCAAGTTGGAAAGAGCGCGTTATGTGGCAGGCTTTGGGAAAGCCTTTAACTTAAATATAGACGATATGACACAGTTCTCTGCTTGAAACCTTCTTCACAATCCTGAGAGATCTTGAAAGCTATTGAAAATATCTAAAATTTATAGTTTCTAAAACTTGCTAAGAAAAAGGGGGGCTGATCATGGAGAAAACAATCGGATTTCATCTTGGACACGCACCAACTGATCGGCCAGAAGGTGGATGCGCAGGGTGTTTTGCGCGAACCTTTCTTTCTAATCCCGCTGACCTGGCTCTTGGTTGGGCTTGGCTTGATTTCCGCCCTAGTATTTCTACCAACGAGGCTGGCGAAGGCGATCCGCAAAAGGGATTAATAAATTTTATCGCCATAAAAAAGATACTCATCTTCAGATGAGTATCTTTTCTTTATGAACCTATCACGCTTTTGTGGCAGAAATTATGTAACTTTTCAATCTCATTTGCGTAAATAAAAGAAGACGATTAGCTAATCTAAGAGATTCTTATGAAAACCCTTCAAATCACCCTACTTGTATTTGCTTTCATAGAAAGCCTGAATATGCTGGAACTGTACTTCATGCAAGATAACTGTAAATTCAATGGAGCCTGCATTTTCAGTAGCTGGGAGAAATCCAAAGCTGACCCCGAAGTTCATATGCTGATGCGCTATCTGGTCAATTGGTTGGCAGGGGTGAAAATGATCGTGATCGCCCTTGTGCTTGTCTTGGTTTTTACAGCTCCTGAAAGCACCCTTATTTTGGCAGCAATTGCTTTGGTTATCACGATCGCATCCTTCTATTGGCGACTTTATCCTTTACTCCGTACAGCGGATAAGGCTGGCCAACTCTCCCCACGCGGACATGCCAAACGCCTAAGTGTGATGCTCATGGGGTTGGAGTTGAGTCTGATCTTTGGAATCGTGATGCAATTGATCGGGTTTTAAATATCATAGGCACTAATAAAGTCCTAGGAATATTATGAGTCAAATTCAACATACTGAAGTCCAAAACAAAAAAACACGAATAATTGGCTATGATGTTGCTCGATCGCTAGCCGTATTTGGCATGGTTATTGTCAATTACAAAGTTGTTATGGGAGCAAGTGAAAACGGCCCGGCGTGGTTGGTCTGGTTTGCTGGACTATTTGATGGCCGAGCAGCAGCCACATTTGTGATCTTAGCAGGAGTTGGAATATCGATGCTTTCGAGTAAGGGACGGATATCTCAAGATCAAGCTCGCATTCGCCGTGACCGGAAAATGCTACTCAAGCGAGCAGTATTTTTATTTGTGGTCGGACTTCTATATACACCCTTGTGGCCCGCAGATATTTTGCATTTCTATGGAGTCTATATTGCAATTGCAGCTTTATTATTGACTGTATCAGATCGCCAATTATGGGCTGGGGCAATCGCTCTAATAGTCGCTTTTCTTCTCTTGGTATTTATCTTTGATTACGAAGTAGGATGGGATTTTGCAACACTTACCTATCTCGATTTTTGGACATTGGCAGGTATGGGACGACATATCTTCTTCAATGGTTTTCATCCGGTGATCCCTTGGCTAGCTTTTATTTTTATTGGAATGTGGTTAGGACGCCAAGATGTGAAAAATAGCCAGCTTCGCAAGAAAATTCTGTGGGTGAGCATTTCAGCAGCCGCTGTTGCAGAAACGCTGTCTTTTATTTTGCTCAAGTCATTTCCAGGTGAAAATGGGATCATATTTGCAACAGAGCCAATACCGCCTGTGCCGCTATACATCATCGCAGGTACAGGTACAGCTATTGCGATCATCATGCTATGTCTGGAGCTTACATTTCGATATCCAAAGGCACAGATATTCTCTCCCTTGGTGTCAACTGGGCAGTTGGCCTTAACACTTTACGTAGCTCATGTAGTGCTTGGAATGGGATTTCTTGAAATGATCGGGAGACTTGAGAATCAAACACTAGAGTTTGCTACACTAAGCGCAGCTATTTTTACCATCTTGGCGATCATCTTTTCGTATTATTGGCGTAAACGATTCCAGCGCGGACTATTAGAATGGGTGATGCGAAAAGTAACAAGCTAATTCTGAAATGGCAAATACAGCACAACGGTAAGAGATACCCAAAAAGATATGCAATTCACCCGCTTTAGAGCTAGAAGCAATCATAAAATATTGGATAATATTTTATGATGTTTGATTTTTTAGTGTAAACGTCGCAATTTCTGGGCGTACGCTGAACCGAACAGGCCAGAGATTACCCAAAGCTCGATTGATATAAAGATTACGACCGTCCCCAAGGTCAAACGATCCTGAAGTGTAAGAAGAATTTCGGACAGGTAAGATAGGTGGTGGGAGAAAAGGTGGTTTAACCTGGCCTCCATGCGTGTGACCTGCCAAAATCCAGCCTTGATATCCAGCCCACACTGGTTTATCAACGACATCTGGATTATGGCAAAGAACGATTGATGGTGTATCTTTTTCTATCGAGGCAAGAATAGGTTCTGGATTGTAATTAGTTGCCCAATAATCATCTAAACCGATGATTTGAAGACCATTGAGAGATATTTTTTCGTTTCTTAATACAACTATGCCGTAGTATTCTAAAACATCGACAACAGATTGGGCAACTTCTGGCATCTTCCATCCATGGCCATAATCATGATTTCCAAGAATTGCAACCGTCCCAAGTTTGCCTTGCGGGGCATGGGAAAGAACTTCATGTAGTTGATCTATTTGTTGACCGCTTTCGTAGGAGATAAAATCGCCTGTATGCACAATAAAATCGGGGGCTAAATCAGCTACTTTTTCAAGTGTTGGTATTTGATATCTCCAGTTGTAGCGATTCCCAATGTGCATATCGCTAATCTGCACAAGGGATGCCCCGATCAGGTTCTTTGGTAGGTTTCGGATCGGCAAATCGTTGGAAGTGAACTCTACCCATCGAGGCTCGATCAGCCAGGTGTACCCTCCTCCCAAAAGGCTAAGACCGCCAGTCATCGACAGTGATAGTTTCAAGAAATCGCGACGAGTAATTTTTTTAGACGTCAAATATACCTCCGTAGTTGATACGCTGTGTGAATTCTAGCAGAATAGCATTTTTTCTACTATATTGGATTATGTCAACTATCTTATGTTTTATGAAAAATGGCAAGAGAATAAAGTATAGATAGTAACCCCACAACAAAAACGCTCATCATCTGATGAGCGTTTTTGTTGCACAAGTGATCTTCTATGCAATCGGCAATTCTTCCAACTGCTCGACCAAGTCTTTGATCACGTCAAAACCCCCTTGCCAGAATTCTGCACTACGGATATTGATTCCCGCTTCGGTCAGGATTTTTTCGGGGGCTTGCGAGCCACCCGCTGAGAGCAGTTTCAGGTAGCGGGGTTTGAAAGCCTCGCCTTCAGCTTTGAATTGCTTATAAAGTGAAAGTACGAGCAATTGCCCAAAAGCATAAGCATACACATAGAATGGGGTGTGATAAATATGCGGGATAGAAACCCATTCCCATTTGAATTCATCGCTAACTTCGATCGCATCACCAAATTGCGTTTCAAGATTTTCAAGATAGGCAGCTGCCAGCTCATCTACAGAAGCGTTCTCTTTGACCATGGCGTGTGCCTTGCGTTCAAAGAGCGCAAAATAGGCTTGGCGCATAATGGTGGCGTAAGAATCATCTACTTGTCGGAAAAGTAGATCGCGGCGCACGGATTCGTCGGTTTCGTTTTCGAGCAGTTGATCTACGAGCATCATTTCAGCAAATGTTGAGGCAGTTTCCGCAAGAGGCAAGGAAGAATGGAAGGTGAAGATATTATGGTGTTCTGCCAACATCGCATGGATGGCATGTCCCAACTCATGCGCCATCGTTGCTACATCATCCGCGCGTCCCTGATAATTGAGCAAAACCCAAGGGGACATTTCGGGGGTCACCGACCAACAAAATGCGCCACCCCGTTTCCCTTTGCGGACTTCAGAGTCGAGATGTTCGTCGTCGAAAACACGTTTGGCAAGGCTGGCAAGTTTGGGGTCGAATGTCCCGAAGGATTCCATCACCATTTCTGCGGCATCCCCAAAATCATATTTCTTATCCGATTTCACGACAGGGGCATAGACATCGTAGCGACGCAATTTATCCACGCCGAGATGTTTTGCCTTGAGCTTGAAATAACGCTGAAAAACATCTGCATTTTTCTCGCAGACATCCAACAATGTGTCGATGGCTTGATCCGGGATGTCGTTCCCCAAATTTCTGGCCGAAATGGGATTTTCAAATTTGCGCAAGTTGACGTTTTCGTTGCCCCAATCTCGTACCCGGGTTTGATACATCTGCCCAAGGATCGGCCCATCCTCAGCATATACGCGATAAAGCTCCTGATAAGCAGCGGCGCGTTGGTCGGAATCTGCCCCGCGGACAAAGGTCATCAACTCGCCGCGCGTCATCTCTTTTTCTTCACCATCTACTTCGAGCTTAAATACGTAGCGATTTGTGATCGCACTGTAGAGAGTGACCAGTGCGCTGGAGCCTGTTACATTTTTGATGTTGAGAATCTTCTCTTCCGCTTCGCTGAGAGTATGTGGCTTGAAGTTGCGAATTTCTTCGAGGTAGTAACGATAATCGCCAGAGACATCCATAAAGCGCTCGGCAGTTTTTTTGTCGAGGTCTTTCCACCACAGGCTGAAGAAGAGAGTGCGGTTTTGCACCTCAGCATAGAATTGATCTATCCGTGACTGTGCAGATTGCGCAACCTGGTCTTGTGTATCAGCAGAAAAAGCTAATCCTGCGAAAGAATAGAGTTTATGAATAATACGGGTGCTTTTTTCGGAGGCTTCAAGCATCTCCATGAAGTCTTCCACGTCTATATCTGCTTTGAGTTTTGGGCGTAGGGCTTCAAAAGCAGTGATCTGTTCATCTAGCTTTTTGTAGCTCGCTTCAAGCTCTGGACTTTCAAATCCTGGAAAAAGATCATCAAGACTCCATTTGCTTTGGGTGAAGGTCATTTTTTGCTCCTGTAAAAATTGCTAGAAAATAAGACCTGACAGGTTTTTGAAAACCTGTCAGGTCTCTTCTATTTAGTTGGTAAAAAGATGCTACTGTTGAGCAGCCAGGTAATCATACCGCGCACGCAAGGTACTGTAAATATAATTTTGCCAAACGGGTACGACCCTGCTTTGCGCGTAACTGTGCGTAGCATAGGTTTGGATAATAAAACGATCATCTACGCAGGAAGCTGCAACAATATCATTGCTGGTTGAAGTACCGTATAAACCCCACAGCGGTGTAGCTGAGCTGCCCGGCGCAAGACGCATACGGTCGCCTAAATCCCAGCCAAGCCAATAACCGGTCACATTACTGAGTGAAAGCCCTTCATTTGGCTCATGATGAGCTCGATGAGTGCCGTTAACGGCATAGATGACGGTATCGTTAATATCTGTATCTGTCCAGTTCCTGGAAAAATCGATGCCGCAGCGCCCGGTAAGAAGGCTAAGTTTGCCATTACCGAGCCGATCCATATCCCACTCTTCGAGGATAACTGAGCTGCCTCGCCCCAGAGCATCATTCAGATATACATAGAATTCGCCCTGTAGATCACTACGGATCTCTTTGGCAGCAATGATCAAATCCCAGCCTTGCCCGCCGGGTCCGTTCGAGAGCAATTGATTTTTGAAACGCCCTAGGTAATCTGCCTCGTCAACATAATTCAAGCCCATGCCTGATATGGCGATCGGTACATAGCGATATACATTGAAATCGGCCGCAATATCTTCGAAAACCAAAATGCTGGCAGATTTCATCCAAGTATCAAAATCTGGCATGGTGGATACAGTATTGACGGGAGCAACAGTTGGTTGTGGTTGTTGAGGAGCAACAGTGGGCGCAACAGGCGGAAGGGTGGGAGCAGCGGCAGGCTGGTTAGACATCGCCGATTGTGTGAGCTGTAAAACCATCGCTGTTGCCTCCAGCTCCAATGCAGCTTTGGTTGCATCAAATGCCGGCGGCGCGGTTGTTGTTTCCCCAAGTGAGCAAGCGATTATAAAGAGTAGAGCAAGAAGAAGTAATAAGGTCTTTGATTTCTTTTCTAAAAACGAAAACATGAAAAACTCCTTTTATAGCGTAGAAAAAAGATTACATGAATTCATTGTACAACAAAAGTGCCCCTTATTTTAGGGGCACTAATCATTTATATGGGATGATTTTGTCTTAAAGGTTCCGCTAAGTACTCTTTCCTAGATATTAAAGCGGATATGCACAATTTCTCCATCCTGAACGATATATTTCTTCCCCTCCAAGCGGAACTTGCCGTGATTGCGTGCTTCGCTCATGCTGCCAAGCGTGGTCAGATCTTCGTAAGTGACTACCTCCGCACGAATAAATCCTTTTTCAAGATCGGAGTGAATTGTGCCCGCTGCCTCCTGCGCGTTTGCGCCACGTTTTACTGTCCACGCGCGGACCTCGTCTTCGCCAACAGTGAAGAAAGATTGCAGGGTGAGCAAGTCATAAGAAAGGCGGATCATCTTATTAAGCCCCGGCTCTTTGATCTCATATTCTGCCATAAACATTTCGGCATCGTCTTCTGGGAGTTGGGAAATTTCCATCTCTAGCTTGCCCATCAAATCTACAACGGGGATGGAAAGCTCCGCTTCGACCTCAGGTTTGGCTTGCCCTTCTCCGAGATTCAGCAGGATCATCATCGGCTTGCGTGTTAGCAACCCAAACCCCGACATATCGTTCAGTTCCTGGTCGCTAAACTCAACTCCCCGAAGCGGTTTATCTTCAGAGAGAATAGCTAGAATACGCTCAAAAAGTTCAGTTTGGCGTGCGTTGATAACCTTATCTGTGCCGCCGCGTTTTCTCTCTTCGGTCAACTTTTCGAGTTTTCGCTCCACGACGATCAGGTCGTTTAGCAGCAATTCACTATTCATCGAATCGATGTCCCTAAGCGGATTCACGCTTCCTGCCGCGTGCGGGACGCTATCATCTTCAAAGCAACGGACAACGTGGATCAATCCATCCATCTGTGCGATCTGATTCAGTAATTGTCCAGAGATGCTGCCTTGTCCGCTTCCTTCCAAACCCGCAATATCAGCATAGGTCACTTTGGCGTAAGCGGTCTTTTTGGGGTTGTACATGGCCGAAAGCGTATCTACTCGCGGATCGGGAACGTCTACCACTGCGGTATGTACTTCTATGCGTCCTGCGCTGGCTGTTGTTGGCTGGTCATGCCCGGTAAGGGCGTTGAAAAGAGTGGTTTTTCCTGTTTGGGGTAATCCGATAATGCCTAATTTCATCTTTTTCTCTCTGTTTTTTTATATAAGACCTGACAGGTTTTTAAAACCTGTCAGGTCTATGGTTATTTAATCCTTGACCTCTGTGCATGGTCTGTGTATACTTTCTTCCGCTGTAGCCAAAAGATCTCTTTTGAGATATGCCGAAGTGGCGGAACTGGCAGACGCGCACGACTCAAACTCGTGTTCCCTTGGGAGTGAGGGTTCGATTCCCTCCTTCGGCACAGCATTATAGCACGCCCTTCTCAGAAGAGAAGGGCGTGTTTTTTATCCTTATAAAACGATGAAACATCACTTTGGGGGCAGTCTTCTTTTATCCTATGATATTATTTATCTGTCGTAAAAAAAGGAGAAAAACATGCCCGAATTAGACAATATTCTTGCTGTTATCATGGGTGGGGGACAAGGAACGCGTTTATACCCTCTCACCAAACTTCGTGCCAAACCTGCGGTGCCAATTGCAGGCAAATATAGACTGATTGACACAACCCTAAGCAATTGTATTAATTCCGGCATTTATCGGATCGCCGTACTGACACAGTTCAATACTGTGTCGCTACATAAGCATATCACCCGTACCTACAATTTTGATACCTTCCACACCGGTTGGGTACAAATCCTTGCTGCCGAGCAAACGCCAGAAAGCGCCGATTGGTATCAAGGCACGGCCGATGCCGTCCGCAAGCAATTGAATGAAATTCAAGTGACAGGTGCCGAGCATACGCTCATTCTGGCAGGGGATCATCTATACAGGATGAATTATAAAGAGATGGCTGATTTCCATCTTGAAAATGATGCCGATGTAACGGTTGCCGTACAACCCATCTTCAAAGAAGACGCTCCCCGTTTTGGCTTGCTCAAACGCGAAGAAGACGGGCGTATTTCTGATTTTGTTGAAAAGCCCAAAGATAAAGAAACCCAAGATAAATTCGTTAGCCGCGATGATGAAGTACGCCCTTTTCTCGGCTCAATGGGAATCTACCTATTCAAAACCCAGGTTTTGGTAGACCTGCTTAATAATTATCCCGAACACGATGATTTTGGCAGTGATGTTATCCCTCATGCAATTGAAACGCATAATGTTGTCGGCTTCGACTTTGATGGTTACTGGCGCGATATTGGAACGATCCGCGCCTTTTATGACACCAATCTCGAATTAACACGAGCAGATGCAGAGTTCAACTTCTACAGCAAAAAAAGCCCCATATACACACACGCCCGCTATTTGCCCGGCTCCATTGTAGAAGATAGCCACCTGAAAGAAGTTTTACTTGCCGATGGCTGTAAAATCCGTCAGGCAGATATTACCCACTCCCTGATCGGCTTGCGCAGTCGCATTAGAGCAGGCGCACGCATTAAAGATAGCATTGTGATGGGCGCTGATAATTACGTGACCAAAGAAGCGCGCGAGATACCCGTTGGCGTAGGCAGGAATTGCGATATCGAAGGGGTCATTCTGGATAAAAACGTCAGCCTAGGGGAGGGTGTTGTTATCAAGCCTTTTGCCCGCGGTATGGACATGGATGAAGAACACTTCGTTGTCCGGGATGGGATCGTGATCATCCCGAAGAACACGAATATCCCTGCGGGGACGCGCATCACGCCTGAGGATATTTAACGAGAATAATTAAATATAGAAACCTACTTTATTAAAGGGTATCACTTCTATTTTCAAGAGCGATCCCCTTTATCTCAATTACTTAAAAGAATATGACTATATCTCATTTCTCTACAGAACTTAATTCAAAAAAAATCCTAAAAATCCTGTTGGGAATAACCTTTGCTCTTGTTATCCTAAATGTGATCGCTCTCTATTTGCGTTTTTTCCCAGAGCGTTATCATGTTTATAGTCAGCTTCATGAGTTTTTTCTGGATATTTATATTGACCGTTTTTCAATGAATACGGAAATGAATATCCCGACCTATTTTGCGACTTTTCAGCTTTTGGCAGCTTCTATTTTGCTCTTTATTATTGCGGCATGGAAGAAGGCACAAAAAGATAAGTTCCGTATCCATTGGAAAGGGTTGGCTTTTTTGTTGCTCCTTTTCTCTGTGGATGAATTTACAGCAATGCATGAAAAGTTTACAAAGCTTTTTAAGGATTTGCCCGATTTCAACGGACTTTTTTATTTCAAATGGGTCATTCCTGGGATCGCCTTTGTTTTGATCTTTGGGTTGCTTTATTTTCTCTTTTTCTTGCATTTGGAGAAACGATATAAAGTTCTCTTTTTGACATCGGCTATTCTCTTCTTTGGCGGGGCGTTGGGATTCGAGGTGATCGGCGGGCGTTTTGCAAATTATAACGATACCCGAAACTTTTCATTTCAGATGATCGCTACTGTTGAAGAGACGCTCGAACTAGGCGGCGTGGCACTTTTGCTTTATAGCTTATTAGAGTATATGAAGGGCTATTTCTCTGAGATTCGTTTTCTTTTGGGCGAAGAGGCAAAGAACTAACAAATCTCTTAACTACTTTTTCTTGACTTGCATCATTGAAAGAAGTAAACTCTTCCTCGTTGGGGAGTAGCCGCCTGCATTTATAAACACATTTGCAGGATGAATTGTCGTCAACACAGAGTTCTAGGCAGTTTCCCTGCCCGACTCTCGGCAACTCAACGCTCTTATGCGAAGGCAAGACCAACACGCTAGTATGCGTGTTGGTCTTTTTTTACACACGCTTCACACTTACTGTAGGGGCGGGTCTTTGCGAAGCACCCCCGAAGGGGGCAGCCCCGCTCCTATCTAATCTCTGGTAAAAAAAATGGATAATGGAAATAACGAAAAACACGAAGCATGGCACTCTCTTGACCCTAAATCTGTACTTCAACACCTTGAAGTACAGGAAGATGGGTTAACATCTGCTGAAGCCGCGAAACGCCTGGAACACTATGGCAAAAATCAACTTGTTGAAGCCCCTCGCCCAAGTTTTTGGGTGATGCTTTGGGCACAGCTAAATAATTTTGTCGTGATGCTCTTGCTTGTGGCAGCAGGTGTTTCAGGTCTGATCGGTATACAGGAATATAGGCACACTGGTGAGATCGCTGAATTTGTTGAAGCAGGCGCTATTCTTCTCATCGTTGTCTTAAATGCCATTCTTGGTCTTGTTCAGGAAGGCAAAGCAGAAGAAGCCCTTGCTTCGCTAAAAAAGATGTCTGCCCCAGATGCACAGGTTTTTCGTGATGGGCAGAGAACATCCATTCCCTCGCCGGAGCTTGTTCCTGGTGACATCGTTTATCTTGAAGCAGGTAATTACGTTCCCGCTGATGTGCGTCTGATCGAAGCCGTTAATCTGCGCGTAGAAGAGGCTTCGCTTACGGGCGAGTCGCTTCCGGTGCAAAAGAATGCATCGGCTTTGCTAGACCAAAATGTTCCCCTTGGTGATCGAAAAAACACCGCCTTTATGGGCACGACCATCTCTTATGGTCGTGGGCGTGGTGTTGTCACCGATACAGGGATGCGCACTCAGCTTGGGCTTATTGCCGAAATGCTCTCCACTGTCGAAGCCGAAGAGACTCCGCTTCAAAAACGTCTTGATGAGCTGGGCAAAACGCTCAGTATTATTTCTCTTGTTTTGGTCGCTATCGTTTTTGTCGTTGCTGTTTTTAATTACACCGATTCC
>Ga0257125_1001835_pt1 | contig 19625 bp, 19 predicted proteins | sample SI106_200metaG_FD_190183 | JGI IMG/M metagenome (GOLD analysis project Ga0257125, IMG submission 190183) | Marine microbial communities from Saanich Inlet, British Columbia, Canada - SI106_200 | ecosystem: Environmental > Aquatic > Marine > Inlet | place: Canada: British Columbia | collected...
AGGGGAAAGCCCGTCCCATTTGTCCTCGATAAACTGAACCGCTCTTCCGAATAAATCAATGTTCAAAGAGCCTTTTCTTTGGATATACGCCAGAAAAGCCAATCTTTTCCTGTGGCCGGGCAGGTCCCTGGCATTGCCCACCACCCATGAAAGGGTTTTGGGTTTAGATGGCATTTCAAGGGCAACCAGCTGGTCAAAGGTTTTGTTCACATGCCAGGGGATGGCGGGCTGTGAAACGGCAAATTTTGATTGGCCTGAGGGGGCATGGTGGGTCAGGACCCGCGAAAAGCGCTCCAGCTTCTCAACCATCCAGTCCGTGTGCCCTTTCATGTAGGGTTCCTGCATGAGGCACCACACATTTTCAGGGGGGCAGTGGGTCCGGGTTTCCGTCTTCATTTTGTTGTTCAGCACCACCAGGAAATCGCAGGTCGGTTCAGGGTTCAGAATAAACCGCATCCCTTCCCAAACCCCTTTACCGCCCGGGGTTTGTCGGAGGAGATCGGGCCAGTCCCAGTCTTTTGCGATACCGACGGTGATCATAATCATCCCTACGGAAAGATCCTAGAGCTCATCCAGATTTTCACGGTAAAAACGCTCACTGGGGTATTGGTCCGGACCTTCATCTTTCATTACCATGGGTGCATCAAACATCCCCTTGATGCCTTGGGCGGATGGCGCATATTTTTTTTCATGCACAAACCGTCGATTGAAAAGGCTGTATTTGCTGTTGGCGTGGCATGCAATATTTTCAGGCTGCTGGGTCATGGTATCTTCAGCGTAGTTTTTAAAACCCCTGATCGTGTGGCTGACCATGGGGGCGCCATGTTCACGGATGTAACGCCAGGTCATGTCCCCGTCTTCCTCACCAATGCCCAGGAGCCGTTCATCGAAATATCCAAGATTCGCTATTTCTTCTTTTCGGGCAACGAAATGGGACCAGGACCGGTTAATCAGAAATGAACGATTCCCATTTTTTTTCAGTATGCTTGAGATTTTATTCATGAATTTTCCGTCGGTGATCAAGGTATCGTCATTGAGCAGGAGGACGCTCTCATTGGAGGCGTGAATAAGGATGGTGTTCCAGAGTTTTGACAGGCTTCTGAATGCGGGAAAAAAGATGGGAAACGTCTTTTGATGGGTGGAAAGGAATTCCAGCATACGCTTTCGATAATCCTCCCCGAATTCTCTCCTGTGTTCGCCGTTGATGGCAACCACGATTTCCGCATCAATCTCAAAAGATCGAATTTTCGTCAATAACGGCACAAAATAGTCTTCAAATCGTCTCTCAAAGGTGGCGATACCGATGGAGATCTGGAAAGGGTTTTCCTTTTTTCGAAATGGGCTAAACATTGAAATCTGAATTGAGTGGCTTCATCATGTGCCAGACTATAGGGAAAATCCGCCCGTTCTGTCAATGTCAAAGGCAAACTTCAAATGTATACCCCATCAGAAGCGGATTTTCCGGCCTTTCCTTTTCCTTGACTCGAATCCCGTATTCCAGTAGTTTCAAGCATCAAAATTGGTGGAAGCCTTATCAATAGATGTGGTCAGAATGGGGTATCCGTATGCCAGAATCGGATCGGAAGGGGGAGCAAAAAACGCTTAAACAGACCGGGCGGGGTACCATCGGATGGGTTTCCCTGGCCATGATCAATCTGGCCATTATTTACAGTGTCAGGGGGCTTCCCCTCATGGCGGAAGAGGGCTTTCGCGCCATTTCATTCATGGCCATCTCCGCTCTCTTTTTCCTGATCCCCATTTCACTGGTTACAGCGGAACTTTCTTCCACATGGCCGCCCAAGGGAGACGGTGGTGTCTATATCTGGGTCAATGAAGCCCTTGGGAAACGGTGGGCTTTCCTGGCCATCTGGCTCCAATGGAGCGAAAATGTCATCTGGTTTCCCACAGTACTCTCTTTTATTGCGGCAACCCTGGCGTATGCCTTTTCACCTGATCTGGCTGAAAATAAAGTCTATACACTGGTGGTGGTGCTGGTGGTTTACTGGGGAGGGACTTTTGCCAACCTGCGCGGCTTGAAAACCTCCGCCTGGATCAGTACCCTGGGGGTGGTGAGCACGCTGATAACAACGGGACTGATCGTTGTTTTGGGATTCAACTGGATTATTTCCGGTAATGCTTCACAGATTCAATTCTCAATGGCTTCGCTGGTCCCGGATTTCAGTCGTATGGACAGTTTTGTATTCTTGGCCGGCGCACTGGTCATCGTTAGCGGCATTGAGGTTTCAGCGGCCCATGCCTCTCAGGTGAAAGATCCTAAACGTTCGTTTCCAAAAGCGATTTTTCTTTCAGTATTTGTTTCCATTGCCGCCATTGTTCTGGGTTCCCTAGCCATCGCCTTCGTGGTGCCCCAGAAAGACATCAGCCTGGTGGCAGGGCTCATGGAGGCTTTTGAAAAGTTTTTTGCCGCTTACCATCTGGGCTGGCTTCTGCCCATTGTAGCTTTGCTGATTGTAATGGGTTCCCTCGGGGAGGTGTCGGCCTGGATTCTGGGGCCCAGCAAGGGTCTGCTGGTTTCCGCCCGGCATGGACTTCTTCCGCCCATTTTGCAGCGCACGATCCATGGCGATGTGCCCGTGAACATCCTGTTTCTTCAAGCCCTGGTCGTCACTGGGCTGGTATTTGTATTCTTGTTGATGCCGACCGTGAGCAGTGCCTACTGGATTCTCACTGCCCTTACGGCCCAGCTTTATCTAATCATGTACCTGTTGATGTTTCTTTCCGCCCTTGTCCTGAGATACAAGCGGCCGGATGTTCATCGGCCCTACCGAATCCCCGGGGGCAATTTCGGCATGTGGGGGGTGGCTATGCTGGGACTTCTGGGGGGGGTATTTACCCTGTTCATCGGATTCTTTCCGCCGTCGCAACTGAAGACGGGAAGTCTTTTGTTCTATGAATCATTTCTGGTTCTGGGGATTCTGGTTATGTGTGGTGCGGCCTTTTTGATATATGGTCTGAGAAAGCCCGGTTGGATCAAGGTTGCTGAAAAGGACGTGGAATTAGCCAACTATGATGGGGGGGGAAATCATAAATGAAAAAACAGACCCCATATTTGATTATCTGAAATTGAGACAGGATTTTGAAAACGCCTTCCCCGGATATGAAAGCGAGATCCATGGCGTGGTGAGAACGTCAAGGGATGGGAAGCGGTTTTTCAGGACATTGTGCGTCAAGAAATAGCCAATGAAGAACAAAATAAGGGAATGGATCAGAAGATATCTGTTGGCCGATATCTTGAGCACCGCGCTGAGTCTGGCCACGGCATGGCTCATTCACCGGACAACTGGGGACAATGTCCTGGCGGCCTTCGTGGGCTCCGCCATGGCATCCATCAGTTTTTACGGCATAATGGCTTATGTTGATGTCAGAAAAAGCCTGAAACACCATCGAAAGCATGACCTGCGTTACGGTTTCGCCGCTTATTTCAAGGACCTGCGAAATCTGATTATTGAATTTGGTCCCTCCGAGATCCTGGATGTCCTGGCGGTTCGGCCTTTCTTCATGTACCTCATGCCGAAACTGATGGGGGATTTCTTGCTGGGCACCTTTGTGGGCAAGATGATTGCCGATGTGGTCTTTTTCATCCCTGCGGTCATTATGTACGAGGTCAGAAAAAAACATTTGAGCGATTGAAGGACGAAAGGTGATAGGTCACAGGGGCATCACCTATCACCCATCACCAAATACTCTATTTATCAAAAGGCCCCCAAGGCGCTAGGGACCAGTCCTCTCCCGTTACGATGTCGGGTCTGTCCATCTCAATGGGGTTGCTGTTTTGCTGACGTTCCAAGTCCTGGTAGTGCGAAAATTCTAATTCATCACCTACATAAAAGCATTGGCAAAGGGCCGCATCCGCATAGATAAAATAGAGTTTGCCGTGTCGCTTGTGCCGGCTGAAACACTGCTGGCCCAGGGTTTTCAAGTGGGCCATTTTCTGAGGTGTATCGGCCACATGCTTTTGAAAACCGGCATTTGTGAGCAACCCTTCCACATCCATAACCTCATTTTTCTGCAAAGCCGCACATCCTGCCAGCATCAGGGCAATCGTCACCACGCCAACCAAGGGAATCAAACAAACCTGGACTTTTTTCATCATACCAATCTCCTTTTTCTTATGGGTTTACGGCAAAGGTCTCGTTGAGGTACTTCCTACTTTCTTGCCCACGGTCCTATTCTCCCGCAGGAATCTATGATTATGGGGTGAAGTTAGAAAAAATGGTCAGAAGTGTCAAGCTAAAGGACGGATGACTCAAATTTTCATCTTGACTTTTGCCTAAACATTTCTCTATTCCACGGTTATTTGAGAAATACCGCCAGAAATATGGTATTGAAATCAGTAACTATTACCGTTTATTGAAGTCGTTGGTCTATTTTGAAGATGCCGAGCACCAACCTATGCCCAGGATGTTACAGGATGCATCATGGGAAGACGTCAAGAAAAAGATTGTTTTTGAAGTCACCAAAGCCCAAAGGAGAAATGGATTCCCTGCCTGAGGCCGCCTCCGATTTTTCTTGCCTTATTGATAATAGGCCCTTATAAAGAGCATAGACTGCAGAAAAAAGACCCCTGTTCCCAGCATCTTCAACATAAAAATGGACCGTATTGCAGAAAAAAGACTGACTGATTGGCTGGATTCAAACTATCGCAAACCCTTGATCATTCGCGGCGCCCGTCAGGTAGGAAAATCAACGCTGGTCAGGCAGTTCGCTGATCATAAGAAATTGACCCTCCATGAAGTCAATCTTGAACGGCATCCAACGTTGGTCGAGGTTTTTAAAACCCAGGATACCGGAAAAATTCTTCGGGAACTTGAATTTATCTGTGGGAAAGGGCCGATTTCGGGTGAGGATGGTTTGCTTTTCTTAGATGAAATTCAGGCGGCGCCCATCGCTATTCAGACCCTCCGATATTTCCATGAAGATCATCCTGAGCTACCTGTAATTTCAGCTGGCTCCCTGCTTGAGTTCACCATGTCAAAACATTCCTTTTCCATGCCGGTGGGTCGGGTCGAGTACCTCTATCTGGGTCCCGTAACCTTTGAGGAGACCTTGGCGGCGATGGAAAAGGGCGCTTTGCTCGATTTGCTAAGCAATTATCGCCTACATGAGGTTTTTCCTCAATCCGCTCACGACCAATTATTGGAACTGCAAAAAGTCTGGCTCCTGGTGGGGGGGATGCCTGAGGCAATCCAGCGATTCATCGATACGAATTCGCTCGACGCGGTATTTGATGTTCATTCCTCGATTATTGAGACATACAAAGACGATTTTGCGAAATATGCAACCCAGGCCGACCTTCTTCGTCTTCACAAGGTGTTTAACTATGTCCCCATGGCTGCCGGCGAAAAATTCAAGTACGTTCGCGTAGATCCCGAGGAACAATCCAGAGCGCTACGCAAGGCTGTTGATTTGCTTGAAAAAGCACAAATCATCATGAAAGCCTGTCATACGGATGCATCGGGTTTGCCACTTGGCGCTACCATCAACAGACGAATATTCAAGCCATTCTTCCTGGATTGTGGTTTGATGAATACCATTTGCGGCGTTCAATGGATATCATTGAACGAACTGAAGAGAACGTCATTTATCAATAAAGGTCATGTGGCTGAACAGTTCATCGCGCAACATCTTGCCTTCATCGGAAAAAACAATGTAAGCTCGGTTTTGACCTACTGGTTGCGCGAAGGACGGGCAAGGAATGCTGAGATTGATTTTGTGGCACAGTTAGGACAATCAATTGTTCCGATTGAGGTTAAGGCAGGCAAGAGCGGATCACTGAAGTCACTTCAACAATTTGTTAACCAAAAACAGGTCCGGATGGGTGTCCGGTTTGATTTAAATCCCCCTTCATATCAGCATGTTTCCCACGCTCTCAGCCATGGAGGAGAATCTGTACAAGTTGAGTTTGATCTCTTGTCCCTCCCTCTTTACATGATAGAAGAACTGCCTAGAATCTTTCGTAACACCCAGAAGGTTAATGTTTTGCGACCTGTGCTTTCCCCCTCAGAAGACTAGCCAAAGATATTTGAAATTTTAAGAAACGAATGTCGAATGATAAAATTCCATGTCCCATCGGGACATTTGATAATAGCCCGGCAGTTTACTGCCGGGTTTTGATGGCAAAAATAATGTTTTAGTCCCGTAGGGACGACAGAAAAATGTTCGGGGAAAAGTTCTGCCGTCCCTATGGGACTCACTATTTATCCGCACCTGTCCCGGCAATAAATTGCCGGGCTATTATCTTACGTCCCTACGGGACTGAAAATATCTATTCAGAATAAATGATTAATGTTATCAAACATATCCAAACATTCTGAGAGACGAACTCACAGATATGATTCGTAAGAATCTAATCAAAGAATTATGATCTGTTGAGCTCGCTCCGAAGCCCCCTAAAACTCCTTGACAAGGTTCTCTTACTGAGTAGTATAGAAATATATTACAAGAAAGGAAGATAAAAAGTGAATACTCAAAAGGTGGCCATAACAATGCCTTCTGATCTGGTGGTGATGATTGATAACATGAGCAGGCAACAAAAGCTGTCAAGGAGCAAATTTATTTCTTTGGCCCTTCGGGATAAATTGATGGAAGAGAGAGATCACAATTTAAGAGATTCGTATGACAGTGTTTTTTCAGATAAGAATATAGCTGAGGAACAGCTTGAAACGGCCAAATGGTTTGAAGGATCAGAAAACAAGGCGGGACAGGAATGGTAATACGGAACGGCTCTATTTATTGGGTTGATTTTTCACCGGGCAAGGGTTCTGAGCCCATGGGTAGACGGCCGGGACTTGTGGTTCAAAATGATATCTTGAATGACAGCATTCTCAACACAGTTGTGATGATAGCAATCACCATTACGCTCAAATTCGGGGAATTACCGGGAAACGTTGTCCTACAAAAAAATGAAGCGAACATGCCAAGGAAATGTGTGGTAAATGTGACCCAGGTCAAGTCAGTTGACAAACAAAGCCTAATGGAAAAAATTGGAACCCTTTCCGGAGAGAGGATGACTGAAGTATATGACGGCATAAAGCTTGTCATGAGTATCCCCTGACAACTTTTCTGTTCTTTGCGGACTTTTTTTACCCCGGCTGCACAGTATACCCGGTTAAATCCGCTTTACCTTTATTTATCCGGGGATACTACATTAACCTTAACCTTCGAATGGTTACCCTTATTTCCTTTGTGACTTTGCGCGATTCATCCTGATCCATATCTGACGAAAATTGTCACGAATCTTGCAAATAATGTCATAAACCCGCAGAAAACCAGATTTAGAGGGCGACTAACTGCCTGCAAGCGGGTACGATAAAGGCGGATAACCTAATTGAAATATAGAATTTTAATCTTTAATGGGTGGCTTGATCATTTTGTGGCACAATAATTGTATTAAATTCAAGTCATCCCAGTACCCAGTACCGAATACCCAATAAAAGGAAGGAGGTGTTAATTTCCTAACGCGGGCTGTGCCCGCAACCCAAAAAAGGTACTTAAACGAATTGGACCGGATCTTAACGTTTCGCAAAATTCAAACAACAAAGGAGGATGTTAAAATGTTAAAGAAACTGAACAAGAAAAAAGATCAAAAGGGTTTTACGCTCATCGAGTTAATGATCGTTATTGCGATTATCGGAATCTTAGCGGCTATTGCTATTCCTCAGTTTAATAGTTACAGGAAGAGGGCACATAATGCGGCTGCCATGGCCGATGCAAAGAATTGCTATACCGCTATACAGGCGTTTTTGGTTGATAATCCAGATCATGTTATGACCGATGTGGTAACTGCCGATGCAGAAGCTGGCGGTTTCAATATGTCAGCTGGCGTGGTAACAGCGGTTGTGGCTGGCGTAACTACGGCTACCCCTACCAATGGTTCCGTAGTATACTCTGTAGCTGTTGATGGGGCAGTCACCACTGCGGCCAAATAGTAGGTGCCAAGTCTTCATTCTTAATGATTTGACACCTGCAAGCAAGAAAAAGAAGGTCGCTTAACGCGTCCTTCTTTTTTTTCCATCCTCTTCGATCGCAACGTTGAATGGCATATGTTGTCGGGATGCCATATTGGGGTGGCCAACTTGGTCTCCGATGTGCTGCTCAGTTAATCCATTTTCATCCGCATAAGGTCATTGCTGTTTTTTCGGGTTCTTATCTTCAGGGGCTCCACCAATGCCATTTAACCTCAATTTCTCTGCGTTCTTATTAAAAGCTTCGAGCAGGCTGTTGTAATGTAAGGAACGCTTTATGTTTTGAAGATCCCGGTCCATTTTAAAAAGCCACGGGTTCGCAAATCCCATTTTTGCAGCGATCTCAAGCCAGGCGATTGATTTTTGAAGCTCGTTTTTTCGCGCATATACACACGCTACATGATAAGGGGCCTCTGCATTTCCGGGCTGAAAACCAGCAGCCGTTTCAAAAAGTCCAAGAGCCCTCTCGTATTCCTCGCCTGCCTCCCGAATTTGGGGCAGATTGAGAACGTTCAATTGGTTTCGATTGAGATCCGGCTGAAGGACCAAGGCTTTCTCGTATTGATCGATCACCTTAACCAGCTCAATTTTTCTCTTTGTCAGTACATCCAACCTATTTATCAGGTCAGGGTCTTTTGGGGCGAACTGAAACGATTTTCGAAATTTCTCGGCAGCCGATTTGATCCGCTTGTGAGAATCAATTGCCAGCATCAGACTGCTCTGGGTTATCCGGTTGGCAGGTTCCGCTTGAAACGATATTGTAAGGTGGAAAATTGCCGTTTCTATCTCTCCGGTTCTAAGCATGGCTTGCCCAAGGTTGTTGTGCGCTCCGACATACTGCGGATCTGCCTGCAGCGCTTTACGGTAATGTTCAACCGCTTCATTCAATTTTCCCTGCCTGATCAGCATTGTCCCCAAATTGTTATGCGCGTGCTTATCGGCGGGATTGATACGCAGGGCCGCTCTGTAATATCGAATTGCCTCGGTGTCATTTCCCTCTCGTCCTAATTCGTATGCCAAGTTGTTGCGGGCTCTACGGAAGGTCGGGTTAATGTCAAGGGCTTTTCGATAATGGATAATCGCCTCTTTCGATCTGCCCAACTCACTCAGGGAAACCCCCATATTGTAGTGGATTGTCTTGTCGTTGCTTGTAACTGTGAGGGTATGACGGTACAGCGTAACGCTGTTTCTCCAATATTGTACCTGCAGCCTTGTGGTTACCATGAGGATTAAAAGAAGTGTGATAGACGCTGTTGCAGGTACCCACTTTCTACATCGCCATTTTGTAAAAAGATAGGATCCCCCCCAGGCAATAATAATAAAAATACCGATGGTAGGTATGTATGCCCAGCGGTCAGCCCTGGCCGGCCAGAGGCCCGCCTGGACCAGGCCGCTAACCGGCACAAACGTTCCAAGGAACCAGAGCCATCCTATACCGAGGCTGGGGACGTGTTTCAACTTCAGTAGCAGCGTCAGAGAGATGCACACCAGCAACAGTAGAGCCCCGGCCGTTTGCCACAGGGGCAGCGAATCCGGAAAAGGATAATAGACCGCCAGGTTATGTGGCCAGATCGTTTTGAAAATATATGCAACATATGAAACGAAAGCGTTTTCGATGCGGAGCGTTATGGGGACAGTCTCCGTGGATTTCATGATTCCCAGGTGTTGATTAGACAAAACAGAAATATAAAGCGCCAACGCGGAGATAACAAAGAGGGGGATTTTTTCCAAAATCAGATGAAGAAGATTACGCCATTCACCGATTTTCAATCTCCTTAATGGCCAGTAATCTAACAGCATAAGGACAAATGGCAGGGTTATCAGCATCGGCTTGGCCAGTAGGCCGAGCATAAAGAGGAAAAATACAGGAAGGTATCTATAGAAACCGGGCTGTTTAGAGTAACGGACGTAAACCGCCATGGTGAGTACCCAAAAAAAAGTACTGAGAACATTTTTCCGTTCCGATATCCAGGCAACCGATTCCACGTTCAATGGATGCAGGCCGAACAATGCTGCAACAAGGGCGCTCTTCCATAGCTCCCCGGTCATTCGTCTGAATAGCAGGAAGAGCAATATGGTGTTGGCTATGTGAAAAATCAGGTTTGTCGAATGATGCATGCCGGGGCTTAGCCCGTAAAGCTGGCAATCCAGCATATGAGAGAGCCATGTCACGGGATGCCAGTAGGTATGGTCTTTGTTTTCAAGACTGAAAGCCCAGGTGATGCTGTCCAGGTTAATCCCGGACCTAACATGTTCATTGGCGGTGACATACACATTGTCGTCAAGGTTGACAAAATCATAATTCTTTACCTGCCAATACACGGCCAGGACGGAAAGTACGAGAAGCAGGCAAACCAGCAGATCCAGGCGAATATTGAAAAAGGTCTCTGCTTGCCCGCCTTTCTTGCACTTGTCGTATCTTGGAATCATACTTGTCATCTCATTTGACCCGCACAAGAGCAATCGTAGCAAACATGGCCAGTGAACCCATCCAGGGCATTAACATGTTTTCAATTTGGCGGCATGTTTCGAACAAGCATCCAGGCAGTAAACTTCGCAGTGAGACTCCGCCGGACAATAAGTAGCAAAACGGAGAATGGAGGGTGACCTGCTGGATACGTAATTTTGGGAATCGTCGTTCAAGCTCTTTGCGGTCGCGAGCGAAGATTAACCATGGTAGAGCGAGGTTCGCCTGCGACAAAGGCCCTCCCTCTGCAAAATCCCACTTTTTTGTTTCAGGATGATATGGTTCATGGTGCAGATATCGGTATACCAATGCAGACCACCGCGTAACCCATGGTTCAACCATCACGATAAGGCCGCCCGGCTTGATACAGCGAGCCGCTTCAGCAAGAAACGATGTTACGTCATGGATATGGTGCAAAACATCAACCATGACAATGCCTTGTAAAGAGGTATCTTTAAAAGGGAGGCGCTGTCCATCCAGAACAAAGTCTATTCCCTTGATTTGAAAGATATCTGATGTTAGCAGGTTGGGAATAAAATCCTTAAGAAAGCCGCTGCCGGAACCCAATTCAAGAACAGGACCTTCCCCGGGTGGTAACAGCATGATCAGAGATTTGTACCAGTTAATGTAGATCTGTCGTAAGAATGCCTTGTTTTGGATAACCGAGCTCCGAAGCTCTGTGCAGCGAGGAGCATCAATGTCCAACCGGCGTGTCAGAGGATGTGAAAATAATTTCTTTAGCATTTAAAGAAACTCAGATGAACTTGATCCGGAGCGCTGCAAACATTACCATCCGTAGTAAAAGCCAACCATGCCGCCATCGCTGGATGTTTGTTTCTCCATAGTTTCTTATGGCATAGCGGACTGGCATCTCCACTATTTTCAGATTCAATTTGGCTGAACCAAAGAGCAGATCAAAATCGCCAAAGGGATCAAAATTTCCAAAATACGATCTGTTTTCCGCAATTCGTTCATAGTCTCTTTTCCAGAGGACCTTTGTTCCGCAAAGGGTATCTTTGATAGACTGCCCTAACAACCATGAAAACATCAGGCTGAAAAATTTATTCCCTACCAGGTTCAAAAAACGCATGGCCTGTTTTTCAACGGGATATATGAGCCGCACGCCATTCACGAATTCCCCTTTTCCTGAAACCAGCGCCTCGTAAAAGCGGGGCAGATTTTCCGGCGGGACCGTTGCGTCTGCATCCAATATCATCAATATATCACCGCTCGCTTTTGAAAAACCTAGCCGAACCGCATCTCCCTTGCCAACCCCGGCTTGCTGAAAAAATCGGCATTGCCGCTCCGGATGATCCTGAATCATTTTTTTGATCACAGAAGATGTGTCATCATGGGAATGGCCTTCTACAAAAATGAGCTCCGTACCGCCCCCCATTTCGGGGGCGCGGGCGAAAATCTGGGGGATATTTCCGGCTTCATTGCGTACCGGTACAATCACGGATACCAGAGGCTTTTTGGCTTTTGGCCTGCCAATTGGACAGGCAACAATGAAATTTACCAGATCAAGATAGCGAAACGGCCAGATCTTTGCTACAAAGCGGTTGAAAAATTGACTCAACAGAGGTGTATTCAGGGGCCACAGCACTTCAGACCAGTGTCGGATGACTTCAGTATCTGCCATATTCAGCAGTCCGATCAAATCTTGTACTGTCAGCCAGTTCTGTGGAAGCAGCGGCGTGGATTGACCAAAATGCTGGGCCACTGTCAGGGGAATTTCCCATAATCGGCTGTATGTGTTGATAATGATTCGAGTCCGTGGGGTTGCTATTTCCCTTATTTCCTCAAAAACGCTTTGTACGTCCCACAGGTCGTTGACAAGATCGGAAAGGATAATGATGTCAAATTTTGTATTGAAGCAAAGGTGATGCGCGTCACCTTGCATAAAATGGATATTCGGATACCGTTTTGCACCGCGTTTGACCATTTCGCCCGACAGATCTATTCCCACACCGAGGGAAGGCTTCAATTGGGAGAGCAGGTCCCCCGCAGCGCAGCCTATTTCTAATACTTTTTGGCTTTGCGGAGTCAGGAACTGGTAAATCTTCATCAGTCTGCGGTGATAATTTGCCGCTGGAGAGGAGTTCTGCCTTTCGCCCGCGATCCTGTCCCAATGGGCACGACGGTTTCTCTGGTATTGTAAGGCTGGTTCAGTCATGTAGTTTATACCCGGTGTCAAAAAATGAATTGGGCTGGCGTAATGGGGTCGGGCCAAGCTAACATGTTGTAATGATAATAAATAGCTTTAAAATAACTCCTGAAATCGGTCCTATATCGCCCTTTTTTGGGGTGAAATGATCAATATAGGCCTTTATGATGCAAAGAAGACTTTTCTATATCCCACTTTTTGGGGTCAAAAAGAGCGATATAGGGCCTGAAAAAACCTTTTTTTTGGGCGGTATTAATTAAATATCAATAGTTTGGCTTGGCCCGACCCCAGACCCATATTCATATTAAGGAGCTTCCGGATCATTGAGCACATATGCGCCGACCGCCGCCCTTACTTCTCGGCACTATGCCCTTCCTCCTAATCGTTTCTTCAGATGGACAAGGAAGAACTCTTCAATATGTGCATCGGCAGCTTGTCTGAAAACGGTTTTCCGGGTCCCGGTGATGTCAAACGTCTTCTGCCGGTTCGTGCGCCAATGCCTACCCCATTTATCGGAAAGATTATGGAATAGGTACATTGATAAATGCTGGAATTAAAACATCCCATTCAAACCCTTCCAGTTCATTTAGGTCGGCCCAATCCATTAAGATTACTTTTGATGATGGCATTAATTCTATTCCGGGTGGATTTGGATACACCGGCAGTTAGAGCGTGGGTTTGAAAGCGATTTGCAGAATCAGAGACCTGCTCAACTATCCTGCCGGCATCCTTTTCTTTTATACCGTGATTTTCGGACAATTTGTAAATATCTGTTTCAGCTGGCGCCTTCCCTTCACCTGAAACAGTCATCGAGTGCTCTCCCCCGGGGCCGGGTGAATAGACAAGGTCGTATGCCGGAGTCAGCGACCATTTGCCCTCATGATCCATCAGGAATCCGAAATTTTTTACATGGTCGTCCCGATTATTGGCAAGTATATTAAAAACCATTTGCCTGAAAGCCCGGAGCAAATCCTGATGGTTTTTAGTCAGGTTTATTACCACCTTGAAAAAGTGATCATAGTCTTGAGAAGGTAACCTGAAATTTGAATGTATCAGGTTGCCGAAAGTATGGACATGAAAGCGTTTATTACCACTGCGGTCAAATCGCTTAATGCCGAAAAAATTATCACCCTGGTTCGTGTTAAAAAGGCGTGTTTCGGCCATATTTATGCCGGCATCCCGCGCCATCAAAGAATAGGCGTACTCCAGGGGCCCGGCATCAGGGAAATTATTTTCAGAGAGGAACTTTATAATCCAGTGCTCGAAATGTTCTGCAAGATCTGTTTCTCCGGAAACCATATTATCCTTATAAATACCAACAAGCACTTTTGGCCGGGCTCCGCAGGGGCTGCCGCCTGCGTTCATAAGCTGTGGTAATACGTCGTCGGTTCTGCCGGACAGGATGTCGTGTGACTGTATTGATAAATCATGCAAATCAAACGGGCTTTTATCGCCGGGTACAATGTCCGGGGCAGGTTCATAGATCAGAGCCCCCATGGTGTTTTTGCCAAGAAATGCCAGTCGATCCAAAACAGACAGGGCCTCAATGTCATATCCCTGTTTCCTAAGGTATCGATCCATTAACAAAAGGCCCCACCCGTCAGGTAATGAATCGTCAAACAGGCCAAAGACAGGACTGAAATCTCTGTCTTTGTGCTCAAAGAGTTCTGACTTTAAGGGAAGCTTATAGGGAGACAGCCACAGTTCTTTGGTCAAAAAGTCCTTATCATATTGAAAATAGAGCCGGTGTTCGTCCTCGGCAAGCTGACCAACGGGGATAATTGTGTTTTCATCAAAGCGCAAAAGGACATTTAACCGGATCAAATTGAACCTCTTTTGGGAAGTTTATGCTTTCGCGCTTCAAGATCGTCAATTGATTTAGCAGAAGGAGGATGTAACAGATCGTCCATTTCATCAAGCCGCCCAAGCGCTGATAACAATTTCAAGAAATTTTCCAGCGAAATCCTGGCGGTTTGCTCAAACCGCCGCAGGGATGACTCGGAAACACCGGATCTTTCGGCCATGGTGGAACGTTTCCATTTGTTCAGGAGGCGCAGCTCTTTAACCCGCTTTGCCAGTATTTGTGCGATTTCTCCGGTTGTCTTTAACTCGAAATCCATAGCCACCCTAAAAGACCATATTTTATCGATATCGGAATATTTTTATTATAATGAATAATATATTGTCAATAAATATTGTGATGATACGATCATCCGGTTTCGGGTAACAAAAAATTATTGGGGCTATCTGTCGTTATTTTTGAAAAAAGCGATTGACTTCCTCGCAAACATACGACACCGCTTCAGTGGAGAGGTGGGGCCCCATGGGAAGGCTCAGGGTCTGCTCGGAAATGGCGGTCGAAATGGGATAGTTGTCTTTTAGATGATGTAATTCTGTATAAGCTTCCTGCTTGTACAAAGGTGCGGGGTAATGGATCAGGGTCCCAATCCCCCGCTTTTCGAGAAAAGCTTGAAGTTCATCACGCCGGGTCGATTTTATGGTAAAGAGGTGCCATATATGATGGTTTCCGTCTTCCACATGGGGCAAGACCAGTTCTCTGTCCCGTGCTTCGATCCGGTCTAAGTAAAGTTGTGCAATTTCAGACCGCCTCCGGTTCCATGGGTCCAAATGTTTCAGTTTGACGCGCAGAACCGCAGCCTGAAGTTCATCCAGCCGGCTGTTCATCCCCTTGAGGGCATTATAGTATTTCTTTTCCGAGCCATAATTCCTGGCTGTTCGAACGTAATCGGCCACGTTTGGATCATCCGTCACCACTGCACCCCCGTCGCCGAAGGCCCCGAGGTTTTTTCCAGGATAAAAGCTGAACCCCGCACCATCCCCTAAGGCGCCGGCATTGATGCCATGGTGATTTGCCCCGTGTGCCTGGGCCGCATCCTCCAGGAGTTTGAGATCGTGCTTCTTACAGATTGACTGGATGGCGGTCATGTTTGCCGTCTGACCGTAGAGATGCACCGCCATGACCGCCCCGGTTCCGGGGGTCAAGGCCGGTTCGATTCTGGAAGGATCCAGATTACAGGTGGCCGGATCAGGTTCTACCAGAACCGGTGTGGCCCCCACACGTGAAACCGCCAGGGCCGTGGCGATATAGGTGTTGGACGGAACGACCACTTCAACCCCGGGACCGATCCCGTGAGCCTTCAGAAGTAGTTCCAGAGCATCCATGCCGCTCCCGACGCCAACGCAGTGCCTGCATCCGCAGTAGGCCGCAAATTCCGCTTCAAAACGCCGGACATTCTCCCCCAGGATATACCATCCTCTCTTGAGAACGCCTTTGATTGCTGCGTCAATTTCGTCTTCAAGCGCCAGATAGGTCTCTTTAAGATCCAGGAACGGGATGTCCATACTTAAACCCCAACACGCTCAATTTCGCTGTTTACGTTCTTCAGTTTCCGAACGACAACAAGCAGGCTATCTTCAATGGCTTCATGGTACGTGAATCCCCGGTCCCGCGACTTACGGCTCGAGACTTCATAAGAGAGCTGATTCATAATGGGAGAATCCACAAGGGAGACTTCAAGATCTGGAATATGGGCACTGAACCCCTTGAAGGACGTCGTCCCAGATCGAAGGATCCCGGATGTCCATTTGAAGATCCACGATTTTCGCTTTGGTAGAATGGCCCGTTTCGGGGTTTTGAGCGTTCCTGCTGCAGCACATGAGGGTACAGTCCACCTGGCGCAGAACCTTTACAAGAGATGATCCGATGAAACCGGATGCACCGGTAACGAGTACCGTTTTTCCCTTATAATAGTCTGTTGTTTTCATGATGGTGCACTTTCACTTGACTTCCGACCAGCGGGTCCAGTCAAATCCGATTTTCGGATCATCATGCGGAATGCGAAGTTCGTCAGATGGATCATATTCCCGGTCGGTCACGTATATGATATGCATGGGTCCATTGATGATCCTGTAACCATGGGCGATTCCCGGGGGAATTTTGACGACCTTTCGCCCCAGAGTTTCTCCCATGAGAACCTCCATCAGTTTCCCATGTGTTGCTGAATCTTCACGCAAATCAAACAACCCCAGTCTCACATCCCCTACCAGGACGCACATCCAGTCTGTCTGCTTCCTGTGCAGGTGCCAGGCCTTGGCCACGCCGGTAAAAGACATGGAATAGCTTAACTGCGCAAAACTGTCCTGGAAAAAGTTGTCGGAACCTCTAATGATTTCCGAGAAAAGACCCCGCTCATCCGTGAACACCTTAAGTTCTTTAATTTCAATGCCATCGATCATTTCCGAATCCTTTCATACGACAGCGACCTCAGGGAAAAACGTAATGAATTTACCCCCTCCTTCACGATAACGTTTTTCCTTTTCCAGAATCTCCCGTTCATGGTTCCAGGCCAGGAGAAGCGTGTAGGGCGGGTCATCCTGGAGAAAATGGGTACGGGACTTGACAGGAATATGTGTCCCAGGGGTATATTTTCCGATCTTCGTCGGCGTTGTGTCCGACACGTAATCTATCAGATCGGGACCGATCTGTGAATAGATCAGAAGGGTTGTACTTTTAGAGGTCGCACCATATGCCGCAATCCGGTTGCCCTCGTCCTTAATTTTCACAAGGGTCTGTTTCAGGTTTTCGCATATCCTGTCCACATTTTCCCTGAACGAAACATATCCTTCAAATTCATGAAGATTCAAAGCTTTTTCCTGAGACAAGTGAGCCGATACATTTTCCCGCGCTGGATGGTTGCCCTCTCTCCTCAAATAATAGCGCATGGAGCCCCCATGCACTTCTTTCGGGACCATACCCACGAGCTGAAAACCATGTCGCCTGGCAAGCTGTGAGACCGCCAAGCCTGAAAAATAGTAGACATGTTCATCATAGATCTGATCAAAAGAGCCTTTTCTTATGATATCCGGTAAATAGGGGTCTTGGAAGAAAAATACGCCGTCGGGCTTCAACAGAACGCTGACCCCTTCAAATACCGAATTGATATCCTCGATATGACACATGACATTTGCGCCGCAGATGACATCAGCCTGACCGTGAAGTTTTCGAATTTCCAAGGCGGTCTCGGCGTTAAAAAACTTCCCAAGAACCTGAACCCCTTGTTCCTTTGCACGGGTCGCCACATTTGCCGAAGGTTCAATTCCCAGATGGGCGATGCCAAAGTCCGCAATATGCTTGAGCATGATCCCGTCATTACAGCCGAGCTCGATTACAAACGGGTCGAATCGACCGGAAACAAATGCTGCAATTTCTTCGGCCATTTCTCGAAAATGATCTTCCATGGCCGCTGATATGGATGAAAAATACGCATAGGAATCGTTAAACATCATGGTCGGCTCAACACAGGATTCAAGTTGCGCCATGAGGCATTTTGGGCACCAACCGAGTGACAACTCGTAGACATATTCCGGTGCATCCGGGTCGGTCACGAACCGGTTTGAAATGGGCATCTTTCCAAAAGGGATAACGGTTCTGGCCTCATGAAGGCATACTTTGCATTTGCCCATGGGTTTCTCCGATTCTTGTGTGTCCAAATTCTTGCTGATTTTTCTTACGGTACTCAAAACAGGGACCTATATTTTCAAGTAAAAGCCGTTTGACGTTAAAGGACGCTCTCTGAACTGATGACAAAGTGAGATTTTACTCTGTCAGGATTCTTATCCTTTTTCAAGAAAAAAGTCGGGCTTGGTTCTAACTTCGCCCACGTCCCTCTAAGCGGCTAATTTCAGGCGATTCCTTGGTCTTGCGGGATAATCCATCCTATCCAAGAGGAATTCAAAAAGGTCGTTCGGTTTAGCCTCAAAAAATCGTTCGGCAGCCGTTGTTCCGTCCCGTCTTCTGACGTAATAGTTGTGCATAACCGTAAGCGCCTGCAAATGTCGATTGCTCAGTCGATGAATTCCTTGGTGACGGAGGGCTAGTTGCGCATTCCTCCCTTCAACGCAGGAACTCGATCTTTGGAAAATTTGAGCGCAATCCCTATTAACCCACCAGAGCCATATGTGAGTGTCCAGGATAATCACTTTGGCAAATTCCAATCAGCCTCGGAAACACTGCTGATAATGTCGCCAAGGATGCGGGTTTTGCCGGCGATATCAGGATGGGGACTGCGACGCAGCGACTGACCTCCCCGAACATCGTCAAGTACCAAGAGGATGATCTCCAGTTGTTTGTTGGGTGGAAGTTTCGGTACATGCTTCAGGCTGCCGGACTGGTCTGTTTCAAGCATCAAGCGTTCCGCGTACATGATTTTGCCCTCACATTCATATTAATAGGGGACTAAGCTGTCTATCTGCATTCTCGAAAAATATCCCAAATTCCCTCATAGTTGTCAATCAATTCTTTAAATGATCGTAGGCAGGATGTCAGCCTACATACGATATCCCAAGCAGGAACAATAGCAAAAGATGCCTTCCTCACCATTGTTCAAACCGCCAAGAAGTTGGGGGTCAACGCTTTCGATTACATTAGCGACAGGGTTTCCAAAAAGTTCAGTATGCCGGCGCTATCTGATCTGATTATTGAAAAAGCGAAGCTACAACCCGGGTAGCTGTTCTCTTCACCAAATCATTAAAACAAGAATTTTACACCCCATCCTTCACAGCAATCATATTGCTGTCAGCCGTATGATGTTGTAAGATTATCCTGCTGTTACTCCCCCTTAAGGCTGCATCCCAATTTTTCGAATCCGATGAGGGGGCTGAATAGGATACGGTTTAGGCCTAAATAAAGCACCTTGGAAAGAAATCGGATTCCGGAGCATATCAAAAAGTTAGCTCAAGTTGGGTTTTGCTTCCGTAAGCGGACAAAACAGTCTGTTCGAGCGAAGCGATTTCTTCATCCGACAGGAAATCGAAGTGGCTCGCGCGTTTCCGTGCTGAGAGCCGGCCGTTGTTTTGGAGGCAGAAACGAATGAAGAGATCAATCTGCCGGTCAGGAACTCGTACAGGAACCACAAGCGCCGGACATATTCAAGAAGTTCTTCCTCCCCTGCCTTCTGAAACAAAATGCCTAGGATTGCGAAGTTCG
>Ga0257125_1001839_pt1 | contig 19573 bp, 16 predicted proteins | sample SI106_200metaG_FD_190183 | JGI IMG/M metagenome (GOLD analysis project Ga0257125, IMG submission 190183) | Marine microbial communities from Saanich Inlet, British Columbia, Canada - SI106_200 | ecosystem: Environmental > Aquatic > Marine > Inlet | place: Canada: British Columbia | collected...
TATAGAAAATCGGTCCCGGTGAGAAAAGCTTGATCAGGGCAGGGATGAGAATCCAGAAGGGGATTAATAAAATAACGGCGATTGTCGCACCCACCAGATCAAAGGTCCGCTTCAGGACCCGGTTCCAGCCTTCCACTGAACTCTGACGCAGAGCGATGATGGGCATACCGTCCAGATCCAGAATTTCTGGATTGATATTCAGGGTATGGTAAATGTCCGGCACAATATTCAGATCCACCAGCTGTTCCGCCAACAGGTAATTGATCCGCTGTAAATCTGACTGTTGATTGGAATCCAACGCAACGTAAACTTGATCAATGACCTGTTTTTCGATTAACCGGGGAATATCCTCATAAGTCCCCAGATAGGCTTCTTTTAACTGACTATTTTTCTCTTCTCCCACATAACCCACCACAGAAAAACCGATTTCCCTGTTTTGGCGTACTTTTTCTATAAATTTCAGGGCCGTTAAGCGATTACCGATGATGAGAATTCTTCTCAAATTTTTCCCCTTGCGCCTCAGATAAGATAATATTCTGCGGACTATTGAGCGAAAAACGGTCAGGGAGAGAACGCTGAGCAGTAAAAAATAAATGGATTGCAGCCGTGAATATGAAAAATCACGATAGTAGAAGGTGATGCCCGTCAAAATCACAAACAGAAAAATATTGGCTTTAAGGATCGACCGGAACTCGGCTTTATAACGAGATATCCTTTTGGGATTGTACATTTTTGAGTAGACAAAACAAAAAGCCGCAAAAATAACAATGACAAAGGTTGCTTTGAAATACTCTGAAAAATCCGGAACCACTTTGGCAAAAGGGAACAGAACCCCAAACAGCGAAAAAGATTGGTTGAACCAGTAAAATCTCACAAAATAAGCGAGATTCCAGCAGGTTCCGACGATGATCAGATCGAGCAGAAAAAGAATGGTGATAATAATCTGTGCTTGCTTTTTCAGCATGTTTTTTTCAGTTTTTTAGGTCGCCTTTAAACAGTCGAGCCAGAAATGACCGCAAAAGGTAAGCACTCTTTATTTCAACCGGTCAGTCTGGGCTACGCCACTGCGATCAAGCAATTTTCTGATATGACCGCTCATCACGCTGAGAAAATGATCCTCTCCGAACTGTCGGGCATGATCCTTTATAAAACCGGGATCAAAATACCCTTCCAGCGATTCGAATCGCCGAATCACATCTGTAAGTGACAGTACAGTGTGCTCGTCAAAAAAAAGTCCGGTTGACTTTTCGGGCTGATCGAGAACCTCGGTAACCGTTTCCAGGGCGCCACCTTTTCTGTAAGCAATCACCGGCACCCCCTGGGACATTACTTCCAGTGGTACCATGCCAAAATCCTCTTCCCCCGGAAACAGCAAGGCCCGCGCATTCCGGATATACTGTATCACATCGGACATGGGCAACGCCCCTTTAAATTCAATGTTCCCTTTCGCCGACTGCTCCAGCCTGGTTTTTTCACTTCCGTTGCCAATCACAATCAGCTTCCGGTCCAGCTGGTTGAACGTTTCTATCAGCAGATCGATATTTTTATAGGGCGTGATCGCTCCAAAACTCAGATAGTAGTCTTTGCTGTTGTCAACCAGGTCATGATCAAACAGCTCCAGTGCGATCGGCGGATAGCAGATAGCGGCTGTCTTCCCATAATAACGCTGTACCCTCTCAGCCACATTCCGTGAATTGGCCACATAGCTGTCCACATTCTCAATCGTGGTTTTGTCCCACTGTTTTAGCTTATTGAAGCGCCAGCGGGCAACCCTCTGCAGCCAGCGAGGGATTTTATCGACGTACGTCTGAGTGAACCCCCAACAGTACCTCATTGGGGTATGAATATAGCACAAATGTGGTGTGTGGTCTGGATTATCGATTCCTTTTGCCGGACCTGATTCCGAGGAGATAATCAGATCATATTGTTTCTGCAACTTCAAAGATCTGATCCCCAGCGGGTAGAAAGGAAACATCATCTGATAGTGGCTTTTCAGCCAAACGTGATCCAGACAGGAGGTATAAACCCGGTTGTTTTTCAGATAGGGTTGACACACTGTTTTCTCGTAAAAGAGCGTGTAAATATCCGCATCTGGAAACAGTTTCAGCAGGGATTCCAAAACCTTTTCTCCACCCCGCCACGTGACCAGCCAGTAATGTACAATCGCTACCTTCAATCCGGAAACGTCCGCTACCATCTCCGCACTCTCAGGATCCACTGCTGCCAAATCCCCCGCCTCCTCTCTCTGTATCGTCCAAGTCCGAAACGATTTCTACCTGATAAGGTTCTATGCGTCGCAGGATCAACTGCCCGATACGTTGTCCGACCAGGCTCTCAGCTTCCGCTCTGCCGTCTCCACTTCCCAGATACCGCATGGGCATAAAAAGCGTTCCCCGGTATCCGGTGTCAATAACGCCCACGCTGTTCACCATCATAAAGTCGTGTTTGTAAATACTTGAACGGGGAAATAGTTCTGTGTAATAACCATACGGTGCTTCGATCGAAACACCGGTATCAAAGAAAAAAATATCATCTCGCTTTTCGATTACTTTCATCAGGGTCAGGTCCAGCCCACTGTCTGAATCATGAGCCTTTGCGGGCGGTTTCATCCCAGGATAGTTCAACCGGACTTTTAAAACAGGCAGTTTCATGGCAGGAACCGGTTTATGATTGCACGTGAATGAGTTTATAGTTTTTCTTGCCTGACCGCAGAATTAAAAAGGATGGAGAGGCCAGATCCGAGGTCGTCAACTTGTAATCGATATCCTTTTGAGGCTCGTTGTTGACATAGGCCCCTCCAGATTGGATCAACTTGCGGGCTTGTCCGTTTGATTTGCAGGCCTGGGTCTCAACCAGCGCCTCGATGAGACTGTATCCGTTCTTGAGTGTCTCCATCTCCTTTTTCAACGACGGTACATCTTTGAAAATTTCAGAAATGACTTGATCATCCAGTTTCTCGATCTTCTCCCCAAACAGCACCCGTGACGCTCGGGCGACTTTCTCAAGCGCTTCTTCACCATGTACCGAGCGGGTCACCTCCTCTGCCAGTTTCTTTTGGGCGATGCGCTTGTGCGGCTCGGTTTTCACGGATACCTCAAATTCAGCAATCTCTTCCAGATTCAACTCGGTGAAGACCTTCAGAAACCGGATGACATCTTCATCTGCCTGCCTCAGGAAGAACTGATAGAACTCATAGGGAGACGTTTTTTCTGCCGCAAGAAAAATCGCGCCCGATTCGCTTTTACCAAACTTGTTCCCGTCTGCCTTGGTGATCAGCGGCATGGTTATGCCGTACAACTGTTTGTTGTTGATCCGTCGAGTCAGATCTATCCCGGAAACAATATTACCCCACTGGTCCGACCCTCCGATCTGCAACGTACACTGATAATCCTCGCTTAATTTATAGAAATCGTAAGCCTGCAGCAGCATGTAACTGAATTCTGTATAGGAGATGCCCTCACCCTCTCTATCCAGCCGGCTTTTGACCGAATCCCTGCCAATCATAGTACTGACAGAAAAGAACTTGCCGATATCCCTTAAAAAATCAATCAGGGTCAGGGCTGAAAGCCATTCGTAATTATTGACCAGAGTCGCTTTGTTGCCCTCCTTAAAATCCAGAAAACGTGCCAGTTGTTTCCGGATTCCATCGATGTTGTGTTCTATCTGATCCTGGGTTAAAAGGTTACGTTCCTTGCTTCTACCACCTGGATCACCAATCATGCCGGTACCGCCGCCCATGACGCCAATTGGATTGTGCCCCCCTTTCTGCAGAAGGCGCATCAGATTCAGGATGGCAAAATGTCCCACATGCAGGCTGTCACCAGTTGGATCAAAACCAACGTAGAATGTGAGCCCACCTGCATTGATTTTTTCTGCCAGCTCTTCGGAAGTCGTATTTTCTATTAAACCCCTTTGGGTAATTTCGTCGAACAGATTCATGAATTTCTTTTTGAAATAGAATTGGAAGTCGTTATGACGTCTTATAAGTCTGATTTAATTTAATTTGTCATTTGTGAGGCCAGCACTACTCAGTTGATACTGCTGAATAATCAGGGCATTGAAACAAATGGTCTGCTCAGCATATCGTAATTGTCAAAATCGGACAAGTAGCTTTGCCCGCAGGATTGATCGAGGCGGTAGGGGTGGGATTGACATCTGACAATATCCGGCCGGAAAACCGGATTCAAGTTGAGCTTATTTTAATAACACCAATTTTGTCAGCGATATCGAATGGCAGTGTAGCCCGACTATTTTCCGATTCCAGAATAACTGTCTTTGTGATATCGGTTTTTTCCATGACTGTATGCTGCTGACCTGGGGTACAGTTTTTATCCTGCAAAAATTTCATCAGATCAACCGATTCCTCCAACAGCTCGTCGATGATCACTATTTCAACCACATCGCCCATCTCCATGTCATGAAGATAACACATATCCTCAGGTAAATGGCTGTCTTCACCTGGAAGCGGCGTACCGTGAGGACAGGACTTCGGGAAATCCAGAAACTCAGCCAGTTTTTCCTCCACCATCTCCGTCAAACCATGCTCCAGCACATGCGCATGTTTATGAACCTCATGCCAGGAAATGCCCAGGGTGTTGCAGAGAAAATCCTCAACCAGTCTGTGCCGACGAGTCAATTGCTCCGCTTTGTCAAACCCTGCCGGGGTAAATTCGATCTCTTTTTTTTCGCCAATCGTAATCAGATCATCCCGTTGTAATCTCGAAAGTGTCGCGTGAACGGTTGATGGGCTGGACTTCAAACGTTTGACCAGATTAACGGCTTTTACCCTTTTCCCATTTGCAATCAGGGAATAGATCAGTTGCAGATACTCTTCTACGACAATGGATGCCCTCTCTTTCATTGCTTCGCTATATCTGTTGGGTTACAGTCTCCCGCCCGAAAACAAGTCATGTTTTCCTCGCCAAAAAAATGAAACCGGGAAAGAAACCTTTTGATCTAAAGATTCGATGAGCTTTTATTATCGCTAAATATCTGATTCTCACGCAATAGTTATTGTCATCTTTCCTGAATCACGATACAAATAAAGGACAATCAGAGACCAGTTAACAACTGCTTTTAGATCCAAGGAAGCAACAATGCCCAAGAAACAACTTATCATTCCTCATTACTGTCAAAGCTGTAAACACTTGACTTTTCTACTCAGAGAGGCAGAGCCTTTTCAGTTCAGACTCCTGGATTATACAAAAAGCTCATGGGAATCCCACTCCTGTGCTCAGATCCACCCTGATCTGACCGAGGAAATAGCACAGCAGAGCGGTTATAAAGAACTTGATGAGTCTGTCCAAAACATCCCTTTTGAACATCAACCGGTCAGCCAGTCTAAAAAACGACTCCCCCTGACGATAGGTGTCGCATTGAATATTTCTGTAAAGGATGGAAGTCAGATTATCACCGTGATAACTCCAGAAAATCAGATTGTTGATGTACGGATATTGGACAACACAAGGACCGTCACAGCCGGTAAGCCGATTAACCTTAAAAAGGCCGTCCGTATCGGAAAAAACAGATACCGCCTGAAACAGGTAGAGTTCGTCAATCCTGGAAAAAAAACAACCCAGAAACAACCGGCACCCGTTTCAACCTATCAACTGATCCTGAGCGCTAAAGATCAAGAGAAATTAGAGACTTTTATCAACCGACTGGTCACAGTTTGCTATAAAAACAGGTCGCTGCCAATAAACGTCGTTCCGGTCCCGATTAATCAGGAAAACGATGAGCAGATTTTCCAGAGAGAAATGAATCTCCCGCTGGAGTCGCATCTTCTCCAGAAAATCGAAAAAATCACAGTTCCTGAATCTGTCCAGGTCACAGTCCGACACACTTAGGGATCGTACAAAAATAACTTGGCAGAAGGCAAATTCTTCATATCAGTGCCCCCTGAAAATCGATACGGCATCCTGACATTTTCTCCGGAATCAGCCGGACTATTTTTGACTGGCATCATAACTCACCTACATTAATTCATGTTACTATTCAATCTAATAAATCCTTTTCACCGATTTTAATTTTACTAGTCATCATGATCTATGAGATACTATAGGATGCATGTGAAAAGACAATTTCTGTCATGCATACCGATTGACAAGACTAGAAAAAAATGAGAGTATTAGCACTCACTCATGAAGAGTGCTAATACTCTGCGAATCAGTAGAGAAGAACGTTCCGGTGAGTTTGAGGACATCGGGGTTTGAAGATATCATTAAAGTGCGATAGCTATGGATAAACGAGCCGAATTAGTGTTGGGATTGATTGTTGAACACTATACAAAGACCGCAGAGCCTGTTGGATCAAGGGTTTTAACCAAGTTAATAGAATTCAAGATTTCAGCGGCAACGATTCGTAATATCATGTCTGATTTATCGGAAATGGGGATGATTGTGCAGCCGCATATTTCGGCAGGAAGGATTCCAACGGATTTAGGATATCGATATTACATCAATCGGATATTGAATTTTGAGGCTCCGAGTACCGCAGGATTCCCTACACTGGAACATGAGCAAAGCGACAAACAGGTACAACGCCTGGAGGACATTCTGATCGAGATTACCGAGGATCTTTGCAAGGCGACAGATTGCACCAGCATTATTATTTCACCTCAGCCGGCTGTTTCGAAGTTGAAAACGATGGAGCTGATAAAACTCAACGAAAAGCAGCTGCTGATCGTCCTCATTACACAGGTCGGGATGGTCAGAAACAAGATCATTCATCTGCGTGAATGTCCGGATCAGGGAATGCTGGACAAGATCAAGGATCTGCTTTGTGATATGTTTGCCGGACTAACGATTCTTGACATTAGAAACTCCCTGATTGAAACCATATCCGAAAACACAGACGAGTTCGATGATACCTTCATCCAGGCGATTCGGATTGGGAAGAAAGCCTTTAGTACAGATATTGAAAATGACGTCTTCATTCTTGGCCGCTCGAAAATGTGCTCATTTCCCGAGTTTAGTAATCAAGAACGACTAAAAATTGTTTTCAAGGTACTGGACGATAAAAAGGCACTATTTGAGACACTTGTCAGCGTGATGGATCAAGACGGCATCCAGGTTCGGATTGGAAATGAGAACAGCTATGACGGGCTCAATCAATGCAGCGTCATTACAGGAACATATGGCAGCAGCGATTATCTGCTTGGTAGTTTGGGTATTATTGGACCGACTCGGATGGACTATCCGAAAATCATTTCCGAAATCGACTATTCCACACAGAAGCTTTCTTACGTGCTAACGCAGTTTTTAGGCTAGCGCCGAGAAAGGAATGAAACCCGGAAACGCTGGTTCAGTGACGGCTTCGGTTCAATAGTGACGCATCGTAAGCTTATATATAACTGGTAAACCCACAATGAAGTAAATCAATACTAAAAGAAATATGTCGTTAAAAGAGAATAAAGAAGACAAACAGGAAAAAGCTGAAACTACGGATGACAGAGTCGAGATCAAAACTCAGGATACTCCGGTAGACGAAACTGAAGCGGAGAAGAGTGCTGAAGAAACTCCGGAAGGTGCGTCCGACACAAGCGAACAGGTGGAGGAAGCGGATTCAGATAACACCAAGGCTGAGGAGATTAGTGAAAAAGAGGCTGATGTCGAGCAAGTGTTGACTCCGGAACAGAAATACATGGAGATGAATGACAAATATGTTCGTCTGGTGGCTGAATTTGAAAATTTCAAACGTAGAAACACCCAGGAGATGCAGAATCGCTTTAAATTTGCCAATCAAGCCCTTGTTTCCGATCTTCTTGCAGGAATGGACAGCCTCGAACGTGCCATCGAGCAGGCTCAGGAAGAAGAAAACGAGTCACTGAAAGAATTTGTGGCCGGTATCGAGATGGCAAAGCAGTTGTTTTATGAAGCCCTGGGAAAAAACAATATTGAGCGGATTGTTCCCAAGGGTGAACTTTTCGACCCTAATAAGCATGAAGCCATGGGAGTGATCGACACCGATGAGATTGAACCTGATCATATTGCCGCGGTATTTCAAGCAGGCTATATCCTTCACGATCGGGTCATACGCCCGGCTATGGTGCAAGTAGTTAAGAAAAAATAGATGGCCCTGTCATGGCCAAATACTGGCAAGGACAAGAAATAGTTTAAAATACAAGATCTTATCCTCATGTTCAAACACTAATCTGGAGAGAAAAAAATGGGAAAAGTTATCGGTATTGATTTGGGAACAACCAACTCATGTGTTGCCGTTATGGAGGGAGGTGATCCTAAAGTGATCACGAATGCAGAAGGCGCACGGACAACGCCATCGGTTGTGGCTTTTACTGATTCAAACGAAAGGCTTGTCGGCCAGGTTGCCCGACGTCAGGCGATCACCAACCCGGAAAAAACAATCTACGCAGCAAAGCGACTGATCGGCCGGCAACATAGTGCAGCGACCGTAAAAGAAGACGAGTCCACACTGAGTTACAAAATATCGAAAGCGTCTAACGGACTGGCCCAGATTGATGTGGATGATAAGCACTATTCACCAGCTGAAATTTCAGCATTTATTCTGCAAAAAATGAAACAAACAGCAGAAGATTATCTGGGAGAAGAGGTCAATGATGCAGTCATCACCTGTCCGGCCTACTTCAACGACGCCCAGCGACAAGCAACCAAGGATGCGGGCAAAATAGCCGGGCTTAATGTCCTCAGGGTAATCAATGAGCCTACGGCCGCAGCGCTGGCATATGGTCTGGATAAAAAGGGTGAAGAACTGATCGCCATTTTCGATTTGGGGGGGGGAACTTTTGATGTATCCATCCTGGAAATCGGTGATGGCGTTTTTGAAGTGAAATCAACCAACGGTGATACCCACCTGGGTGGAGAAGATTTTGATCAACGAATTATCGATTTCCTTGCTGATGAGTTCAAGAAGGATTACGGCATAGATCTTCGTGGCGATAAAATGGCCTTGCAACGTTTGAAAGAAGGTGCCGAAAAAGCCAAGCACGAGCTCTCCTCCTCTACCGAAACCGAAATCAATCTTCCTTTCATTACTGCAGATGCTTCCGGACCAAAACATTTGAATATCAAACTCAGCCGCTCAAAACTTGAGCAACTGGTAGAAGATCTTATCGAAAGATGTCTGGAACCGATGAAAGCAGCACTGCGAGATGCTGGTGTAACAACCAGTGATATCAATGATGTGATTCTTGTTGGTGGCATGACCCGCATGCCGAAAATTTCCGAAACAGTTGAAAACTTTTTTGGCAAGCCTCCTCATAAAGGTGTCAATCCGGACGAAGTTGTCGCTATTGGCGCTTCAATTCAAGGGGGAGTCTTGACTGGAGACGTCAAGGATGTCCTGTTACTGGACGTCACACCACTTTCTTTGGGTATTGAAACCCTTGGCGGCGTAACCACCCGGCTGATTGAGCGCAACACGACCATCCCGACCAAAAAAAGCCAGGTGTTTTCGACCGCTACAGACAGCCAACCCGCAGTCAGCATTCACGTACTCCAGGGTGAAAGAGAGATGGCGGCCGGCAATAAAACTCTGGGCCGATTCGAACTGGTGGGAATTCCGCCGGCTCCTCGTGGTGTTCCACAGATCGAGGTGACCTTTGATATTGATGCCAACGGAATCGTGCATGTTTCCGCCAAGGATCTGGGAACCGGAAAAGAGCAGAAAATTCAAATCACAACCTCTGGCGGACTATCCGAAGAGGAAATTGAATCCATGGTTCAGGACGCAGAACAGCATGCCGAATCTGACAAGCAGAAGCGAGAAGCCATCGATTTGAAAAATCAGGCCGATTCCCTGGTCTATCAGAGTGAAAAGACGCTTTCGGAAAATCAAGAGAAAATCCCTGAAGATGAACAGGCAGCGATCAATGAAGCCGTAACAGAATTGAAAGCAGCCATTGAGAGTGAGGATACCGAAGCCTTAAAAGCCGGAATCGAAAAACTGACCCAGGCTTTCCACAAAGCATCTGAGAGCATTTACAAGAATGCAGAGGGATCACAGGAAGGCGATCCGGCACAGGCAGATGGTTCTCAATCCGCTGATGGCGAAGGTGCCCAAAATGAACCGGGTAAGGATGACGACGACATCGTTGATGCCGATTTTGAAGAGATCAAGGATGAGTGATCTCGGGACCGGTTCCTGAACCGGTCCTTCTGTGAAGCCCCGGATATCTAGCGGTTCTACCAGCTATCCCGGGCTGCGCATCAGGTTTACTTATTCAAATTCCGCATTGACCGACAAAAACAGGAGTCAACTTGTCGAAACGTGACTATTACGATGTGTTAGGAGTATCCAACTCTGCCACAGCCGATGAAATAAAGAAAAACTATCGAAAACTGGCTTTGAAATACCATCCGGATCGCAACCCCGACGATAAAGCGGCTGAGGCTTCGTTCAAGGAGGCTTCCGCTGCTTACGAAGTTCTTTCAGATGGCCAGCGCCGCGCTCAATACGACCAGTTCGGCCATGCGGCCGAAAATATGGGCGGTGGCGGTGGAAACCCCTTCCAGGGATCTGGATTTGGCGATATTTTCGGCGATGTTTTTTCAGAGTTTTTTGGGGGTTCGTCCCGCCGTCCAGGCTCCAGGGGGCAACCAGGTGCTGATTTGACCTACAATATGGACTTGACATTTGAGCAGGCGGCATTTGGTTACTCCACAGAACTGGTCATCCCCCGCATGGATCTCTGCGACTCTTGCGGTGGTTCTGGTGCCCGATCTTCGAAAGACATTGAAGTCTGCCCGGTCTGCTCAGGAACCGGACAACAACGCATTCAGCAGGGTTTTTTCAGTGTTTCAACCACTTGTAGCCAGTGTCGAGGTACTGGAAAACTTATCAAGTCACCGTGCCCGCGCTGCAACGGCCGAGGACGGGTTAACATCAAGAAAAAGCTGAAAGTCAATATCCCGGCTGGAATCAACACCGGAGCCCGTGTCAAACTCACAGGAGAAGGCGAGGCGGGTTCTAACGGCGGCAGACGCGGAAGCCTTTACTTGATTATTAACGTCCTGGAACACCCGATTTTCGAAAGGGACGATTATGATATTCATTGTAAAATTCCAATCAGTATCACCCAGGCCGCACTCGGTTCCGATATCGAGGTCCCGACACTGGAAGGAAGAGCTCGATTGACAATCCCGGCGGGAACTCAGAACGGCAAAATCTTCCGCTTGAAAAACAAGGGAATTGCTCGACTACAGCGGAGTGGACTAGGGGACCTTTACATCAGGATTGTGGTTGAGATTCCCACCAATCTCAGCCGGAGACAAAAAGAGTTGTTGGAAGAGTTCACAGCTATATCGAAGGAAGACAGCTCGCCGATGAAAAAATCTTTTATGGCGAAGCTCAAGGATTTTCTGATTTAGGGTCGGCTCAAGAATTAGTTCACATTCTGTTTGCAAAATGTCCAAAGTTTTCATGACTTTTGTAAATAGATTATGTGAAGTTATTTTTGAACGATCCCTTAGGTCTGGCGAACCGGGAAGGGCGAATGAAATATTCTGCTGATTTCCGCTACCACGCAGGCGGTAATTAAACATTTCTTGCATTCAAATAACCCCATGTCCCGTTTTCAAAACATCTTTTGCATCATCAAACTGTCGGAGTTCGATTATCACAACTCCTCTGATCTTCGACAGACCCTGTTCAATCGCCTGAACGGATCAAAAATAGAGCAGATCAAGGAGAGCCGAGACAATCAGGTGCATTTCATCGAAAAGCTGAAGACCCTCTCCAATCGATTGAACTTGAAGATCCACTATATTCCAGAAAAAGACATCGGTACCATCGAACCAACAGCAGACGACCTGATTATCAGTTGCGGAGGTGATGGGACGTTTTTGTCCTGTGCTCAACAATTTGAAAATTCCATTCTGTTGGGAATGAACTCTGATCACAATCCCAAAGCGGGTTTGGGAAGCTTTGGTGCCCTGACATCGACCAATCGCCTCAATCTTGAAAAGCACCTGCAACGGCTGGTAAATGGTAACTTTTTCATTGACAAATGGAACCGTCTACAGGTCAAAATCAACGAGAAACTGATTGACCGTTACTGTGTCAATGATATCTATTATGGTCAAAAGATATCGTATCAGACCTGTGATATCACTGTGCATCAATCTGGAGTCGAGCAGGATTTCAATTGCTCCGGTATTCTCTGCTGCACCGGGATGGGCAGTCACGCCTGGCATTACAATGCCGGTGGAAGCCCTTTCAGTAATGATATCGACGCATTTGGATTCCGGGTTTTGTTTCCAAACCTGAAACGCCCATTGGAATTTTCTTCAGGTATCGTTTCAAGTCGAAATGAGCTGATGATGGTTCCTGAGGGGGAGGAGTACATTCTCTCTTTCGATTCCAAACCCGATGTCATAACCACCCAGCTTGGGGACGAGATTCGGGTTTTCCTGGCACCTAACAAGGCCGTCAGGGTTATTTCTTTCTATGATAAATAGTGGCGCATCTACAAAAGGCTTTGAATCTAAATAGCGTGGATTTGAACAGCCTCTTTGCATATCCGTCAATCATTGTTAATGGTCACTTTCCCAATTTGGACACTCTATGTTAGGCAATTTGAAAATCATCAGCGGCAGTTCCCACAAAAAATTCGCCCTCGATATATGCGAACACATGGCCTGTGAGTTATCACCTATTGAAACGGTTTTCTTCAGCAATCAAAACATGCTGGTTAAGATTCTGGATAATGTCAGGGAGGAGGACGTATTCGTCATCCAATCATCATGCCCTCCTGTCAGTGACAATATTATGGAGACCTTTTTATTGCTGGATGCATTGAAACACTCTTCAGCCGCACGAGTGACCGCGGTTTTACCCTATTACCCTTACGTCAGATCTGATAAAAAAGACCAACCCAGGATATCCATCGCAGCTAAGTTAATGGCCAGACTACTGCAAACAGCTGGCGCAGACCGATTTTTGTTGATGGAGCTTCATTCTCACCAGATTCAAGGGTTCTTCGATGTCCCTGTGGACCAACTGCTGGCAGTTGATGTTTTCTGTAACTATCTAAAAAAACAGGATTTAAGCGATTTTGTGATTGTCGCGGCGGATGTGGGGGAAGCTAAACATCTCGGTCGGTATGCAAACCGCCTGAATCTGCCAATGGCCATCATTGACAAGCGTCGCATGGGGAACTCAGACACTGTGATTCCGACCCATCTGATTGGAGACGTTGAAGACAAACACGCATTGATTATAGATGATGAAGTCGCATCGGCGGGAACTTTGTGCAAGGCGGCTGATTTTCTGAAAGAAAATGGCGCAAGAACTATCCGGGCGGCAGTGGTGCACCCGGTATTGAGTGGAAACGCACTGGAAAAGATCAACAGCAGCTCATTGGATGAACTGATTGTGACCAATACGATTCCACTGGATGAAAAAACGAATATCTGTAAAAAGATCACTGTCCTGTCCGTGGCACCCATTTTCGCAAAAGCGATTCAGCGGATACACAACGGAGATTCTGTCAGCGTACTGCTTTAGTCATCGCGCTTATTTTATCGCTTCATCTGGATGAGATCCGCCAGGATTTCATCACTGGTGGTGATCGTTTTGGCGTTTGCCTGAAACGCTCGTTGTCCTTCGATCATATTCACGAACTCATGGGACAGTTCAACATTTGAGTGTTCCAGTGACTTGGAATTCACAGTGCCCATGCCTGCTTTATTCGGATCATTTACGATGGCCGGACCTGATTCGAAAGTCATGGCATACAGGTTCTCTCCTTTGATCTGGAGTTTTTCCCTTGCTTTGAAATCTGTCAACGCCAGTCTACCCAAGGCTTTCACCCTCCCTGAATCAAAGGCTCCATCGATCGTCCCGTCTGTTCTGATGTATATACTTTCTATTTTCCCGGATTTAATACCATCCGCCATGGCGTCAATGATCTTGGACTCCGAAGCAAATTGAGTCAGTCCGTCCATACCCGTACGGATGTCTGTCGGGTCATCCGGATTACTGCCGTTACCAAATTTAAAGCCTATCTTCTGGGGATTCGGGCCGGCATCAACAAAATTAAAATCAATTTGTGACGGTTGATCCGGTACGATGGGTTGACGAATCATCTCTGGTGGCGGAGGCTCTGTTCCCGGAGGTGCTCCCGGAGGCAAAGGGGGTGTTTGAATCAAACCAGGCGTATCGCTGATCAGTCGTCCGTCATCGCTAAATTCCAGGAATCCCCCTCCCATTGCTTTCATCACACCGGGGACACCACCTTCTAATATGTCGCCAGGTGCCAGTACCATCCATTGCCAGTTGTTTTGAATAGCCGTCCCGGGTATCGGTTGGCCAGTCGCCGGGTCGATATCTTCAGGTTTGTCTTCCAGTTTCCGAAACACAACATCGACAGCGTGTTCGTTGCCTTTTGAGTCATATACCGTTACCGAAGTCGAGAAGTTATACATCTCCGTACGGACATTGTCGTAGTCTAATGCCACATCAATAATTTTACTGTTGGTATCTAAATTGGCCTTAATACTAACCCCGGTACCCTCTTTAATACCATCCCCGGTTTGTATTGGCGGATCAATCTGATCCAGGATATTAATGTTTTTCAGGGGACCCACACTCTCATTGGTATCTAGATTTACATCTTTTACCTGCAGAAATTTTCCATCCTGGCTAGTCAGAAATCCGTTCTTATCGTACGCAAACTGCCCGGCACGAGTGTAATACAGGTTCCCTGCTTCGTCCCTCAGAGAGAAGAAACCGTTTCCATCAATAGCCACATCTGTTTCCACTTCTGTCGCTTCAAACGATCCCTGCTTATGCACATTCTGGATGTTTCCAATCGTCACTCCCTGTCCGATTTTGGTATCGCCGCCGACTGAAGTTGAAAGCAAATCCTGAAAATTAACTCTGTTGTGCTTGTATCCAATTGTATTTACATTAGCGATGTTGCTACCGGTTACGGTCATACTTTCAGAATGTGTTTGAACGCCACTTGCACCGGAATATAAAGAACCAATCATAACCTATTCTCCTTAATTAATTTCATCGACTTACTCCAATATTAAACTTGGGCCCTTTTCAGGTTCGATCAACCATCGCTCCCTGGGTTTAAAACCCGGTCTATTTTTTTATCAGCTTGTCATCCGTGCCATTGACAATCATCCCTTTGGTTGGCAAATCCTGCATGATAGGCAGCGGACTGGCGTTACCAAAGGTTCTGTTTGAGAGGGTATTGATGGTTCTGACTTTCGAAACAGGCATGGTTTCATGCTTGGTTTTTATCCAGGGCAACCCGTCCCTGTACTCAACTTGTGCAACGCGACCCGAATTAAATATCTGCAGGGGTGAAGAATTCCCTTTTGTATCGTAGGCTAATAGCCGTACTTTGTAGTTGCCGTCTGGCATCATCACACCTTCGTTGTTTTTCCCATCCCACAGGTATTGGTGTTTTCCTGCCGTCATGAGCCCCAGTTGCTTTGAAAGGACCGGACTGCCGTCTTCATCTTCAATAGACAAACGGATGTTGTTTGCCTCCTGTTCCAGCGAATAATATACCGGTTTACTACTACCATGACCCAGCTCAATACCGTCTGATTCTGTCAAGACATCCTTTTCAAGGAATTGCAGTGATTGAAAACGGGAGATATCCTTTTGGGTCAGATTCAGCTCCTTGACCTGGCCATTCAGTTTTTCAAGCTGCTCCATCGTTCCCAACTGGGCCAGCTGTGTCATCATGGCACCACTGTCCATGGGGTCAACCGGATCCTGGTTACTCATTTGAGTCAGAAACAGATTCATAAAGTCCTGTTTTTCCAGAGAATCTGATGATTTAGAGGGTGTTGTCGCCCTGTTTCTCAGAGAAGTCTGTGCCTGCGACAGAACATTTTGTGTATCAACACTCATGCTTTATCCTTAGGGAGGGTTATGCGTATATATTCAGCCCGGACGTGTTCCTTGAAGAAACATTGGTCGTATTTTCAGCTGTTTGAGTATTTAAACGGGATTCGTTTTCGGATGTACCGGTATCACTGGACTGTCCCGCGTCACCTTCATGTCCCTGATTAAAAGCAAATGCACCGTTAGAGTCATCTTCCCCATTAATAATAACAGTGAACTCTTCAACATGGACCCCATGCTCGGCGAGGGCTTCTTTTAACTGGGGAATTTTCGATTCAATCGCCTCTTTTGCCTGCTGACTGTCGACCTTGAAACGTCCCGTTAATTTATCACCTTCTTTCCTCAGTTTGATTTCCATTTTTCCGAGATGCTCAGGCGCCAGCTTCATGACCATTTCATTGGTCTTACTTGAGATCATGAATTTAACATTACCGACAACATCCTTGACATTAACGGGTTCCGCACCTTTACCGGAGTTACCGTCAGCTTTAATCCCGATTTCGGATCTTCGATTTGAAAGAGAGGTATCAGCGTTGATATTGGAAAATGAAGTGATTTTTGCAGCACCATTTTTACCGGCGTTTTTACCGGTTGAAGATTGGTTCGCAGCTATTTTTGACAATTCGGGTAGCCCTTTATCCAGTGTTCGTGCTCCTGTTTTTGCAGACGCAGGCGTATTCAGACCACGGATCATGCTGGCATCAAATCTCTGCATCAATTCACCATTTGCTGTTTCACCAGGTTTCACCAGCGGACTGCGGCTGGTAGATCTGGTTTCATCTGATTCCAGGTTGGCAGAAATTGTGGCGGACTCTTTGGCCAGGTTGCCCTTTTTGGCTCCATCCATTTCACCCGTCATGATCTTATTAAAAAAAATGTCAGCCTTACCGTTTTCTCCATCTTTCACAACGGCCGGAGTATGGAGATGTTTTTTCTCCACATGTTTCAGCGTTTGTGCCTGGTTTTCCACATCAGAGACGACGCGAGCAGATTCCATCATGCTTGATTGTTTCAACTGTTCAATATAGGCTTGGCTGGTCATGCCCACAATTTGTTCGCGCTCCAGATCCTCAGTCTGTCTTCTCTTCGCCTGCTCCAGATCCTCAGTCTGTTTTCTCTTTACTTGCTGCTCTTCGTTCATCCTTTCCTTGTCACTCTTCACACCAGTTTCCATATACCACTCTGTCCCCTGCTTTGCCAGGTTCAGCTGATCTAAAAAAACCTCACTGTCTGTTATTCCTGAAGTTACCTGCTGTGAATCGCTGGTGGCGTTCTTTTGAGGGGATTGACCTGTCTGGGATATATTCATCGTTCTCTCCTGCCTTGGAATATTGTGCCGGCTTTCATCCTTGATAGCCCTAGCGCATAGAAACAACATTGTTGAAAGAAATCCGCCGCATTCATCAAACCGTTTTTCTGCCCGGATATTGCTCTGTTTACAACTTGAGACAGGCTGAAAATCGTAGATTTGCGGATGCAATTTATTAATCAATCACTGCCCATTCCGCTTTTACCCTCCTTTTCAAGTTAGGTTTAAACACATCTTTCAATTCTCGGTCAGACTTCTCCGATCGGCTTTAAATCGTGTGACCATCTCAGTGATATCAACTGCCACTTTCGGATCCAGGAGTTCCAGCACGATCGAGGCTTTCCTGGGATTCATCCCCATTATAATGTGCGTTGCCGTGACACGGTCCATCTGGTTGAAAAACACAGCCGTTCTTTCAGGATCCATTGTTTCATAGAGCTTAACCATCTGGGAGATATCTTTTTCATCCATCTCTTTACGCTGCTGCCGTTTGTTTTCGAAATCGGCCGTCAGCTTCCGTATCTGATCCAGTTTCTGTTCAATCTGTTGTGAAAGTGTTTTTAGTTCGGTTGCCCGCTGCTGGTGCAGGGCTTCCTTTTTTTTCATCAATTCTTCCCGTTCGGAAAGAGCGGTCAAGACCTTCATCTCAGATTCTGAAAAGACCCTGGCTTTGCTAACCATGCTATCGGCGGTAGCGTCAGCAGTTTCAAAGGTTCCCGGTTTGATTTTGTTGATCCAGCCTTTGACTGTTGACATGGCGTAGACGGGCGGCGATCCCAACTGTACTGCCAGTATTAGAGTTAGTCCAACCATCAATTTCTTCAACACATCACTTTTTATCATCGATTCCTTAGATTTTGTACAAACTGATTCCCGGCAATTTCATCCATATTTTTCCGTTGCAGGGTGGAAATTTTTTCCAAATACCTTTTTTCATTCTTTTCTTTCAGAATCTCTAATGTTTTCTTTAGCTTACTGGCTTCAATCAATGCTTGTTGTTTTTCAAAGACTTCTTTTTTTGCAGCTTCCAGCTCTTTCAACCGCAGGGCCAGGGTGTATTTCATCCGCCCTTTGAATCCACTAAGCGATTTCAATTGCCTGATGGTAAACGTCTGGGCCTGTTTCGCATGATTCATCCCAGATTCCGCATTCCGAGTATCCTCCTTGATCTGATTTATCTGATTCTGGATGTGATGCTCGACCGCCAACTTCTCTGCGAGGTCCTTCATCCTCATCTTTTCCTGGCGCGCCCTTACATTTAGAGCTATCTGCAGAGAAAATTTATACATATTTTTCTTATCCGACCCGGGAATGATTAATGGAAATTCTTATTTTATCAATTCAAAAGATATGCCCATCCTGAAACCGGTTCAGAATCGGAAATTCAGAATGTCAAATTACAGGGTTAAACAGGACGAGGTGCTAGAGCATTGAATGCAGATTTACGGCCACAAAAATGTTCCGAGCGGCTTTTTTTGATGAGGTCAAACGGTGTGGTATTGAGCAGGGGGGAAGATAATATCCCAGAGAAGGCAACTTTACAGCCCTCTCTGGATATGTTTTATTTATTCCTCTTCAGATTTGTGCGCTGCCATAATTTTATCCGTCAGATTCTGAGCCAATATCTCGTATGATTTCAATTTCATAGAGTATAGTCCCAACCCGGCCGTCATCCCACGTAGAGAGGGCGTATAGTCCATCATTTCTGACAATGGTGCTTCAGCCTGGATCACTGTCGTAAATTCGTTATGCAAGTAATTGCTAACCTTTCCTCTCCGTCCGGAAAGATCCTTTGTTACTTTTCCCACATCCGCTTCCAATACATCTATTTCCAGCTCCATAATCGGTTCCAGAAGCACAGGTTTTGCTTCGGGCATTGCTTTTTTAATCGCCATGGAACCAGCCCTTTGAAATGCGAAATCAGAAGAATCAACCGCGTGAAAAGTACCGTCGAAAAGAGTCACCCGCACGTCGACCACCGGAAATCCTCCCAGTGTGCCTGCAAGCAGTGCCTCTTTAACCCCTTTTTCCACACCGGGGATATAGTTTCTGGGGATAGCCCCACCAACGATCTTATCGACAAACTCAAATCCGGTGTCTCTGGGTAAGGGCTCGACAGTGATATGGACATCGCCATACTGTCCATGCCCGCCGCTCTGTTTCTTGTATTTCCCTTGAACTGTCGCCTTGCCCTTGATGGTTTCGAGATGACCGACAGTGGGTGGTGCCAGATTAAACTCAACATCGTAGATATTCTTGAGTCGCTCCTTAGTTACATCGATATGCAGCAGACCAATCCCGGAGAGGAGCATTTCTTTGGTTTCATTGTTGAACTCCATAGTCAGCGTCGGATCCTCCATAACCGTTTTATTGAGGGCATCCATGATGCGACTGTCCTTGCTGCTATTGGTCAGCTCG